>Ga0116216_10000217_pt1 | contig 52681 bp, 52 predicted proteins | sample Sb_taG_11_FD_89696 | JGI IMG/M metagenome (GOLD analysis project Ga0116216, IMG submission 89696) | Peat soil microbial communities from Weissenstadt, Germany - Sb_50d_3_AS metaG | ecosystem: Environmental > Terrestrial > Soil > Wetlands > Peat | place: Germany: Weissenstadt | collected 2010-09-21
AATCGCCGCTCGCTTCATCGGTCAGGACGAGCTGTTGGAACTCGAGGTCAGCGCCCTCGCCCAAGCGGTTCAGGCCGCCAAGGTCGAACGCGCCCCCGAGCGTCGGGCTCGATACGCCTCGCACTTGAGGCGCGCCGCCATCCTCGAAGCCGCGGCCGGCATCTCATCGACGGGCATCTCCAGCGAGGAGTTCGACCGGCTTTTCCGCAGGTACGCCAAGGCGGCGCACTTGCCCCAGCCCTTCGCGCTGCTCGCGAAGTTCGTGCGAGACCTCGCCGATGAAGGAGGGCCGAGCGATGCCGCCGCTTGAAACAGACGAGGTCAAAGAGTTGCGGTCGCTGCTCGCCCAGCAGCGCGAGGCCGCCCCCCCGTCGGAGTCGGACGGCGTGCTCGCCCGGCTCGCAAGGCTTGAACGTGAAGTCGGCGAGCTGCGGAAGGCAGTCGCGCTCGCGGGCCTCGACGAGGAGGGCCGCATCCTCCGTGCGCGCATGGCGATGAACGTCTGGTGACCAAACACAAACAGAGGAGATAGAGAGATGACGATCGACGAGAACACTCAAGGCTCGCGCGGTGCGAAGCGCACCGGATTGAAGTGGGCGGGGCCGAACGGCTTCACGAACATCGCCAACGCGCGGAACTGGCACACGGCGAACCACACCAAGCCGTTTGAGGGCTGCCCGTTCTGTAAGAACATGAATGCGCGCACGCTTCGGGAAGGCATCGCTCCGAAGAATCTGCCGCCCTACGATGGCAACAACTCGAACCGCGGCGCCCTTGGCGACACGTTGGGGAAGGACGATGAGCGCGAGAAGCGCCGGCTGGCCATGAAAGAGGAGGCCCGCATTCGCCTCGGCTCGCCCTTGGCGGGGCCTGGCCGCGTGCTCTGGACGGTCTGAGATGGTGCTGTCAGCCGATATGCGCGCGGCGATCGCGCATGCCTACGTGCAGAAGCTCACAGGCGGGAGCCTCGAGCTATTCGACGGCCCGCGCCCGATCGGGCAGTCGATGGAGCCGAGCGTGCTGAACCAGCGCGTGTGGGGGCTGACGGCCCTCGAGTCGGTCTACTCGGTGCCGGCCGGCGTCTCCGTCAGAAGCCGGTCGACTCGGGTGCTCCTGGACGCCTCTCCGACCTGGGCGCGTGTCGCCGATGCCGATGGCAAGAGCTTGCTCTGGCTGACCGCTGGCGTGGGTGATGACGTCGACTTGCGCGTGCTGAGCGACGAGGACCTGAAAGAGGACGCTCTCGGCGCCGATGAACCGCTGCTTGTGAAGGGCATGCTGTGGGCGGTGGGCGAACTCGTGATCGTGCTCAGGCCATGAAACGGTTTCTGTGGCTGATTCCTCGAGGGCGGAAGCCAAGCAGCGCGCGGACTTAGCGTAAGCTGGGGGGAAATGTGGGGGGAGAGGTGGGAGGAGCGCCCGCCGAAGACGCCGACCTGACGCCGGAGGAGCTGGCCGACGTCGCGGCAATCGTCGCCGAGCTGCAGGCCTGTATCGCGGCAGAGCGGCGCTGGTGGATCCATGAGGGGCTGCGAGCTCTTTACCGCCAGCGCATCGCGCTGCGCATCTTCCAGCGACCGACACAAGACCTCCCGCTCGTGGTCAACTCCTCGACCGAGGAGTTTAAACGCGTCTTTCCCGAGGGCTTGTGCGCGACGCGCTCGTCCCTTCCCGAGGAGGAAAGCGTCGAGTGGATGGAGGGCCGGCTGTGCGAGGCACTCGCGGAGCTTGAGACAACCTGATTCTTTGTGTTTGACAATCTATCAGTCGGAGGTACGATGGCGGCAAGGAAAAGGGGAGCGATGGGTGGATGGCGGCCAGGCGCAGGGCGAAAACCGAAGCCGCGGGAAGAGCGGCGACGAAATCGCATCGTGCTGAACCTGACTGACTTGGAGCTTGAAGCCGTCGAACGAGTCATCGGCGGAAGGTCCGTCGCTGACTTCGCTCGAGAGCTTCTGCTCCGTCACGTGGCCCGCCGCCGGTGACACCCTGCCCCAAGGAGAAAAATGGCAAGGCCCACTCTTGAGCTCGACGTTTTCGATCCGAAGGACTTCCCCGACCAATCTGCGGTACGCCGTTTCGTGGCGGACTCGGCGTGAGCGCAGCATCGGTAAGTCTACTTGTGGCCGTGGTCGGCCTGCTGGGCGTAGCACTCGGGTGGGGCCTCAACCTTTGGAGTGAGCAGCGCCGTGAGGAGCGCCGCTGGGCGCGTGAGGATCGACTGCGCTTCCACGACAAAAAGCTTGCGGCTTGCGAGGAATTCTACATCAGCGCGGTAGAGGTAGCGGTTCGTGTTGGCAACAATCTAGCGCCAGGCTCAGATCTGATGCGAGCGCTCGCGCGAAGCGAGGGGTCAATCGGATTCCTCGCCTCGCCGAAACTAGAGAAAGCCGCTGCGAGTGTTCAGGCTGGGATCAGAATGGGTGTCGAGAACAAAGTCCAAAATCGCACAGCCTTTAACAAAGGCGTGAACGGTCTCCTGGGCGAATTCCGACGGGCGATTCGCGAAGAGTTGGGCGTGGCGCTAGAGGGCGAAATGACTCCGCTGTCGATGGAAGGAGAGCCGAAAGCATGAAGTCTAAGCCCAAGGGCGCGCTATTCGTCGTTGCTCTCGGTCTTTGTTTGGGGTGTGCCGGGGAGGTTATTCCGGTCGGACCTGGCACGTACATGGTGCAGCGAAGGGCGACCTGGGCGCAGGGTTACGCTGCAGCCGGAGAAGCGATGAAGGACGCAAATGCCTTCTGCGAGAAGCAAGGCAAGACTGCGATCATGCAAAGCGAACAAACCTCGTCTACGGCGACGGGGTACGGAGGCAACGCGCAGATCTTTTTCATTTGCGCTTCGCCCGGGGATCCAGGGTACGCGCAGCCGGTCATTGTGCCCACCGAGCTGAAGGAGAAGTGATGACGAGGAAACCCAAGGGCGCGAAGTATCGCAACCTGACGCTGCGCGGTGGCGTCATCTACTACGAGCGCTGGGTGGCCGGGAAGCGGATCCGCCACTCGGCCAAGACGAGCGACTGGCTCGAGGCCGCATCCTTCCGCGATGCCCTCGAGGCGCGCGACAAGATCGGCCTCGCTCGCGTGCCGTTCCTCGCGGGCGAGGTGCCACGCTTCGCGGAGTTCGTGCCGCGCTATCTGGCCGAGGGCACCGGGCACCTGGCGCCGACCACGCGCCACGACCGGTATTCGTACCTCAGCGAGACAGGCCCCTTGCTCTCCTTCTTCGGGACCCTCCGGCTGGACGCGATCACCACGCCGATGCTGCATAACTGGTGGCACCTGCACGTGGTCTCTGCGGGCCGCAAGACGGGAACAGGAAAGCACTACGTCGACGTGCTCTCAGACATCCTCGGCTTCGCGAAAGAGCGCGGCATCATCGAAGCGAACCCGGTAAAGGACTTCCGCGAAGACCTGAAGCGGCGAACGCGCACGGCGCGCGGGCGCGCGGACGCAACGCCCGGGCAGAATATCCGCCCGATCGGAACCGCCGCCGAGCTCGAGCGGCTCACGGAATCCGCGCGCACTGAGGGGGCCATCCCCTCCGCCTTCGTACTGACGTTGCTCGATGCGGGGCTCCGCGTCGGCGAGGTCCTCGGCCTCAAGTGGGGTGCCATCCGCTGGGGCGAAGACGAGAACGACCCGACGCGCGCGCTCGTGATTGACTGCAGCCGGCCGCGGGGCGGCGCCGAGGGGCTCACGAAGAGCGGACGTGAGCGCGTCGTGGCGCTCTCCCGACGCCTGCGTGAATGCTTGTGGGGCCTCTACGTGGTGCGCGGGCTGCGCTTCAATCCGGCTCCCGAGGCCCTCGTCTTCCCCGGGCTCAAGCCTCGGGACTTCTACCGCACCGAGTGGCGCCGCATCTGTGCGCGGGCGGGCCTCGGCCATCGGATGCTGAAAGACCTGCGCGATACCTACGCCTCGCACCTTCTCTCGGCCGGCGTCCAGCTCGGGTACGTGTCGAAGCAGCTCGGCCACTCGAACGTCGCGGTGACGGCGCAGCACTACGCGAAGTGGGCGGGCGGGGACCTCTACCGCTCATCCATGCAGCTCGAACCGGGCGAGGTCCCGGCCGACTTCCTCGCCAGGCTGAAGCGCGCGGAGGTCCCCTCAGTTCCCCTCACCCGGTGGAGTGGAGTTGAGCAAAATCGCGGGGTTAGCGGACGCCGCCTCAGCCCTCGAGGATGGAGCGCCCCATCGCAATCTCCGCCAGTGCCTCATCGATGCGTTCGGGGTGCGCGGCGGCACCCCTGATCCGGAAGCGGGCGACGTGGTCCGCATCGGGCAGGCTCTCGATCCAGGCGTGCTTGCCGACCAAGTGCTCGACCATGCCGAGCACGTCGAGCGAGCGCCGAGTCGAGCCCTCGTCACTTGCGAGGACAAAGGTCTCCTCTCCCTGCGTCCATGCCAACGAGAGTTCCGCGGCGTAGCGCTCTCGGGCGATGCGCGCGGAAAGAAAGACGTCGAGCCCTGCCGGCACCGACGCCATCACGAGGACGTAACCCCCGAAGTGCACCAGGCGGAAGTCGCGTCCCGAGACAAAATCCGCCTCCGCGGGCAGTGGCGGGGACGCCACGAGCGCCGCGTCCCGAGACAAATCGCTCGGTCGACCCGCGAGGAGCGGCTCGAGTTCCGCGCGCCGATCGCCCGCGCGGCTCGCGGCCGCTTCGAGCCGCGACCACCAGACACGACCCCAGCGCTCGAAGTCGTGCTGGGTGAACCGGCCCGTCATGAGATCCACAAGCTTGTCAGAGAAGCGGCTACGCCGGGTGAAGGTGGAAAGCACGAGGGGGATCGCGCTGCGGGTGTGCGGCGCGACGTGCGCCGCCTCGCGACCGATCGCTTCGCGCAGCGCCTCGATGTCCTCGGGAGGCCACTCGTGATGGTCGAACCAGAAGAGGCGGTCGCGGTACAGGCTCGCCGTCTGGATCGTCTCTCGCGCGGGCGACGCCATGAATCCGATCACGTAGATCGGTGTTTCCTCGCGCAGGTCTGGAGCCACTCCTCGGAAGAACGTCATGAGGTCGGCCTGCGGATAAACCCAAATTTCCTCCAGCATGCGAAGGTCCCGAGCGAGCAGCGCGGCCGCCGCGAGCGAGTCACGATCCGCGTGGGCGACAATCGCAGCTCGCCGCGGGCGCGGCGGCCTTGGCGGACGTGCCGGCTCCGGCAGGGGCTCGGCCTTCGCCATCCGGGCGCGTCGGCGCAGCTCGCGCTCGCGGCGCATGCGCTCGCGTTCGGGGTCGGCCTCTTCCTCACCTTCCTCTTCGTCGTCGTACGAGGGTTCAGGCTCTTCGACGAACTCGGGTACATCCGGGGCAAGGGGGGCGAGGGTCTCGCCGAGATCAGACTCCTCCTCGCTTTCAAGCGGCTCCCGCTCAGGCGCCGGCGGAGGGAGTGGACGCTCGCCTTCGGCCGACGACTCGACGTCGCCATCCGATCCGCCGTCGCCCTCTGCACCCTCTCCCCGACGTACGCGGCCGCGTCCACGACCGCGGCGGCGACGCCGTCGGCGACGCCCATCTGCGTCATCTCCGAGCGGGCCGCCGGCCGGGGACTCTTCTTCGGCAAGCTCGAACAGGGACACCTCCTCGAAGCGAGGTGTCGGAGCGCTCGCGCGCGGCGCAGCCTCCGGCTCACGCGTTCTACTGCGGGGGGGGGAGGCCGGCGTGTACTCCGAGAACCCGGGAAGCCCCTCCTCCGATTCCGAAGCTCGCATGCGCTCCGGCGTCGACCTCGCCGCCGCCGCCGTTGTCGGCCGCTCCACGCCGCGCGTACCGCTGCGCTCCCGCGGGAGAGGCTCTTGGGGCGCCGCCGCGGGCGCGACGCGTTCAGGCCGCGGGGCGAGCGTGCGCTCCGGGGCGTCCGCGCCCTTGCCTGCGGCCGTTACGAGCCGCAGTTCCGGCTCGCGACCCCCTGCCCCTAGGATTTCGTAACGGGTGACTTCCAGCGCCAGGACACCCAATACCCGGATGACGGCGGCATCGAATCCCTCGGCACCTAGCACAAGGCATGGAGACTCGAGGCGCACCGGAGGCGGCACGGATTCCAGAAGACCGGGGAGCACCGGCGCAAGCGCCGCCGCGGCGTCGAGGATCGGTCCGAGAACCGAAAGGGTGAGCTGCGTGCGCAGGGCACCCACGGCGGGTCGACCCGCGGCCGTTACGGCCGCGAAATCAAGAGCGTCGACATCCCGCCCTCCCAGCGGCCAGCGCACGATCGCGCGCAGGCCCGCTGCCTCGGCGAGGCGAGGTGCAAGACGCGAGCGCAAGCCGGGTTCGCCGTCGCGAACTTCACGGTCGTTCAAATGCTTGCGGATCGAGCCCTCGAGTCGATCGAGCGCATCCGCGAGGGCCTCCGTCGACAGCCGCTCGGTGCGCCGACCGCCGACCCAGGTATCGAGCAGCACACCGTCCTCGTCCACCCGCACCGCGGCCACGCGGCGCGCGAGCAGCACGAGCTCCACGGCGCGCCCAACGCCGCGGATGGCGCCGCCGTGCTTCGCGGCAAGGCCGGAAAGAGCGGCGAGCGCGCGACGGCAGAGCTCCTGATCCGCAGGGCGCGAGAGGTGGCGCTGCACCTGGGAGGGAGCGACCACCGCCGGAGGTCCCATGGGCTCCGCTTCGACGGTTGCAGGCAGCGATTCGAGCTGCGGGACCGTTTCGGCGCGAAGCGCATAGGGCAACTCACCCACGAGCCCGAGCCGCTGACGAGAGGCCAAGCTCCAGCTCGGTGCCACCGCCACCGCCGTCCCACGAAATCCCTCTTGCTCCGCGAGCCGCGAGGCCACGGCAAGGACTGCGACCAGCGCATCCCCCCCCGATCGCGACACGGCGACGAGGCAGCGCTCGCCCGCCTCGGACTCGCCGCTGCCGAGGAGCGCAAGGCTCGCCGGCACCTCATCGGCCGCCAGCGGGACGAGCGAGACCGCGGGGATCCGGGCTTCTTCGCCAACCCGCGAAAGCCACTGCGGATCAATCCCGCTCGAGCGCCCGTCGTCGGCGCTGCCACCGCGGCGCCGACGTCCAAATCTTCTCCGCATCCTATTTCTCCTGTCCCGCTAACTGCTTTCGGCGCCCGCGGGTGTGAGCACGAGCGCTCCGGCCTCCACCAGGGCGGCGGTGGCCTCAAGAACGACGCGCTGAAGTTCGGCAAGCAGGCGGTCGTTCGCAACTACGCCCGCCACAAGATCCTTCTGGCTCGCAAAATCGAGAAGCATCCCGCCCACGAGCTTGCGGTCTGAGAGCAGGTGCTTGAGCAAACGATTCCAACGGCTGAGCGGGACCTCGAAGCGCAGGTCTCGCATCTCGCCGAGATCCTCCGGCAATCCCTCCCGCAGGATACCGAGGAGGACAGCCTCTGCCCCTCGCGCGAGGGACACGCGCCAGATCTTGCCCTGGGCCAGCAGCACCCTTCCCTCCTAGGGCTTCACGATGAGCGAGGACTTTTCTTCCTCGCGAAGCTTCTCGAGCACAGGACCGAGCGTCGCCTCGAGCAGGGCTCGAGCCACCGGCTGGTCCACAACCGGACCCTCTCGCAGGCCGCGCGCCGCTGCGAGACACGCCCTGGCGTCGTCCTCTTTTCCCCTCTTCCACAATATGTAGGCCGTCTCTTCGAGTCGCGCCGCCGTGAGTTCGGTTCGCGCCGGGTCGAAGACCAGCGCGATCGCCTCCTTGAGGGCGCCCTCGCTTCGATCGCGGGCCTGTGCGCCTGAGACAATGAGTCGGCTCTTGAGCGCTTCTTGCAGCGCCTCGGCTGCTTTCCGAAGGACCGGCACCGGTGCAGGCCAGGGCCCAAGTTCGCCGGAGGCCACGAGCTCGGCTGCACGCTTGCCCGTGTCCCCTGCCAGGGTACCGAGTTCGGCCCGTGCAAGCTCTCCCGGAGTCCGCACGTCGGGGGCGTGGGTTGTGACGCGACTTCGCCACTCCGTGAAGGCGCGTGGAAAGGACCGATCAGGGGGCTGGCCTGCGGCGATGCGCGCTACGAGTGCGCGCAGCGAATCGGCCCCCACCTCCGTCGCGGGCGAGCCCTGCCGTGAGAGCGCCGTTCGCACGAAGCGTCGGGCCTCACCTCGCGTCGCCGTGTAGGCCGCAAACTCGACCACACCGCGCTCTTCGTCGAGCACCATCTCGAAAAGGTGTGCTCCCGCCCCGGCAGCCGACTCCACCAGGTAACCCACGCGCGCACCCGACGGGTCGATCGCCGAGAGGAAGGCCGCCCCAATCTCCTCCTCGACGCGCGGGAGCGTCGCCACGATCTTTTTTGGAGGCGGAGGGGCCGGAGCGATGCCGCGTGCACGCAGCGCGTGCAGCACGCGCCGCAGCGCCTTGCGTCCTGTCTTTGCAAGGGCTGTCTCATCCACGTTAAACAGGGCTTCGATTCCTGATTCTTCGTCGCACCATGCGCCTGCGAGCTCAGCACCCGCATCCGGCTCGTGGGAAAACAGCCAAGCCAGCACCGCCACACGATCAGCGGGTTGCAGCGCCGCCAACACCCGTGCGGGATCGCCGTTCGCGGGACGGATCGAGTCCCCGAGCGCGGGGAGTGCCGAGGCAGCACCCTCGAGCGCTTCCGCGAGGCTCACGGCGCCGCTTCCTCGCGCAGCCATGCGAGGTAGCGTTCGCTGCCGCCGAGGACACCGACCGCAATCAGCTCAGGCAGCTTGTAGGGGTGGAGTTCGTGCACTCTCCTGCTGAGTGCTGCAACGCGGTCCTCCCTCGTCTTGATCACGAGCAGTACCTCATCGTCCTCTTGGACGGCGCCTGCCCAGCGGTAGATCGAGCGAACGCCGGGCACGAGGTTGACGCACGCGGCGAGGCGCTCCTCCACCACGGCGCGCGCAAGACGCCTCCCCACCTCAGCGTCGGGTGCAGTCACAAGGACAACCTGCACCGGCGCAGCCACCGCCTCAGACCGGCTCATGGGGATCCAGCAGCTTCTTGTGCTCGGCAAGGGCGAACCGATCTGTCATTCCCGCGATGTAGTCAGCAATCACGCGTGCTTCGCCGTCTTCAGCAAAGCGCCGGGTCACGTGCCTTGGCAGTTGACGCGGATCGTCTCGATAGATTCGGTAGAGGTCGCCGAGGATCCGCTCCGCTTTGCGATTCATGCGCAGCACCCGGGGGTGATGATAGAGGTTTTCGAAGAGGAAGCGCTTGAGGTCCCGCGCTGCCTGCGCGATCTCTTCCGAAGGCCGGACAAGAGGAGTTGTGGAGGCCCGAATCTCATCCACGGATCGAGCACCAAGCTTGCACAGCCTTGCCGCGCTCTCCTCGACGACATCCGTCACGATCCGGTTGATGAGTGCCACGATGATCTGCGCGCGCACAACCCGCTCGGGGGCACCCGCCGTACGCTGCTCCGCGCTGCGCCGCATCTGCGACCAGAGCTCGCACGACTCGAGCATCTCGAGCGTGAGCAGACCCGAGCGCAGACCATCGTCGAGGTCGTGGTTGGTGTACGCAATCTCGTCCGAAAGATCGGCGAGTTGTGCCTCCAGCGAGCGCTCCGGCGTTTGCGGCGGGAGCGGGACCGGGTGCTCCCAGGGCGCCCCGTGTTTCAGAATCCCCTCACGGGTTTCCTGAGTGAGATTGAGCCCTCGGAAGCCGGGGTATCGCTCCTCGAGGAGGTCCACCACCCGGAGCGACTGGCGGTTGTGGTCGAAGCCTCCTGCCTCCTTCAAGAAGCGGTGGAGCGCTCGCTCGCCGGCATGACCGAAAGGGGTATGACCTAGGTCGTGAGCGAGGACGATGGCTTCGGCAAGGTCCTCATTCAATCGGAGCGCTCGCGCCATGGTGCGAGCGATTTGTGCGCCCTCCAGGCTGTGCGTGAGGCGCGTTCGGTAGTGGTCACCCTCGTGGTAGACGAAGACCTGGGTCTTGTACTCAAGGCGCCGGAAGGCCCGCGAGTGCACGACCCGGTCCCGATCGCGCTGGAAGGCAGTTCGGTAGGCGTGGGAGGTCTCAGGCACAACGCGCCCTGAGGACTCGGCGCTCTTGACCGCATAGGGGGCGAGCCGCTCCAACTCCTCCTTCTCGTAACTCTCGCGGGTCCGCAAAAACAGACTCACTTTGAATGCTGCTCCTCGCGCTCCGAATCGCGGATCACCCGTTCGAGCTGTGCGCGGGAAGCATCGTCGATCTCTGCGTGCGGGAGCGGGTTGGGATGCGGCTTCGCCGGTAGGGCGGCACGCCGTCCTGTCGCAACAGCGAGGAACGCCGCGACGGCCAAAGCGATTCCGAGAAGAGCCACGAGCCAGCGCTTCACGCGCGCGGAGTCTCCCGTGGAGGATCGAGGTGACGCGCCGCGAGGACGAGCGGCACATGCGAGAAAACGGTTCGCCGGAAGGTACGGGCCCATCCCTTCAGTGTCAACGGATCCGCGTCTAAGATGTAGCCATGATGAGTCCTCCCTCGTCGCCTCGCCTGCTCCTTGGCCCCGGCCCTTCGAACGCCCATCCTGCGGTCCTGGCCGCGATGGCCCAGCCTCTGGTCGGGCACCTCGATCCCGGGTTCCTGGCCGAGATGGACGAAGTCCAGGAGCGCTTGCGGCGACTCTTTCAGACCGAAAATCGGCTCACGATCCCTCTTTCGGCAACCGGAAGCGGGGGCATGGAGGCGTGCCTTGCCAATCTGCTCGAGCCGGGCGACGCCATCGTCATCGGAGTCGCCGGTGTTTTCGGTGAACGGATGTGCGACGTAGCCGGGCGAATGGGCGGAAGGGTCGTGCGGGTGGAGACCGAGCCCGGCACGGCTCTCGACGAGAGCGCGATGTCGGACGCAATTTCGCGCACCCGCCCCGCGGTCGTCGCATTTGTGCACGCGGAGACATCCACGGGCGTGTGCCAGCCTGTGGCAGGCATCGCGCATGCCGCGCGTGAGGCCGGCGCCTTGCTGGTGCTGGACTGTGTCACTTCACTCGGCGGCCTTGCCGTCACGCTCGACGAGTGGGGCGTCGACGCCGCGTACAGTGGCACCCAGAAGTGTCTATCCTGCCCGCCCGGCCTTTCGCCCGCGAGCTTCAGCGAACGCGCCTTGGCACGGGTCCGGGCGCGCCGGCGACCTGTGCAAAGCTGGTACTTCGATGTCTCGCTTCTCGCCGGCTATTTCGGCTCCGAGCGGGTCTACCACCACACTGCCCCCATCTCCGCCATCCGCGGCCTCGCCGAGGCGCTGCGTCGCGTCGAAGCGGAGGGGATGCCCGCGCGCGAAGCGCGGCACCGGCGCGCGGCAGCTGCCTTGCTGACCGCGGTCCAACGGTTTGGCCTTTCTCCGCTCGTCACGGAGGCCCACCGCCTGCCCATGCTGACATCGCTGCGCTTGCCAGAGCCTGTGCTCCGGAAAGGAGAGGCCGCGCTGCGCAGGCGGCTCCTCGATCGGCATGGGATCGAGATCGGCGGAGGCCTTGGCAAGCTCTCAGGAGCGATCTGGCGGATCGGTCTCATGGGCGAGAACGCCACCGAGGAGAGCGTCGCGCGCCTCGAGCAGGCGCTGCAGGACGTGCTCGCGTCCTAGGGGTGCGATCTGCTCCGCCCTCACCACGGACGAGACGCCGTCTTACCCTGTGCCTGGAGCTCGGTCCGCGCTTCTTTCGCGTCGGGGTGGAAGGTATGGATGTCCTCGAGAGTGCGTGCGGTGAGGTCGATCCGGAAGCCCTGTGCGAGGTAGCCCGTCCGGTGACGCTCCGGCACGAGGCCGACTCGAAGCAGGTTCGGAATCACTGTATCGGCAATCGGGTCTGCCAGACCTGTAAAGTCGATTGCCTCCGGGTTTGAGAACTCGGCGATCAGTTTCGGGAAGAAGCTGGCTGCGTCGATGCCTGCGGCTTGCAGCGCGCGCATCTGGGTCGTGAAGCTTGGCCGCGCGCGACCCGCGATCCTGCACACGGCGTCGTACGCAAAATTCTCGAGCCGGGAGCGCGTCGCTTCGTCGAGCTGGGGGATGCGCTCTTCCAGGGTGAGGACGCCATACGCCACGTGCCGCGATTCGTCCTCGTGGACGCGACCGATAAACTGCTGGAGCACAGGCTCCTCAGACATCTCGACGCCCAACCGGAAAAATCCGAGAGCAACACTCTCGAGGATCACCTGCATGCCCACACATTTTGCTTCCCAATCGGACTCAGTGAGGAGTTGCTGGATGATGGTTTGGAGATCCGGATCGATCGGATAGTAGTGGCCAACGAGCGCGAGATACCGTGCAAACACCTCGATGTGGCGCGCTTCATCCATGACCTGGACCGCTGCCGAGAATTTGCCTTCTACGTCAGGGACCGCGTTGACCAGCTGGCCGCAGGTCATAAGGGCCGCCTGCTCGCCGTGCAGCACTTGCGAGAGTGTAAAAATGGCCGCCTCACGGTAGAGCTTGCGCCGCGTCCCGTCGGGAAGCTCCTGTACACAGCCGAGGCGCGAGAGGATGTCGCGTTTGGGGTCGAGGATTTGCGCGTCCGGAGCAAACTCTTTCCAATCGACGTCGAGCTCGGCGTTCCATTGGTGGCGCTTCGACTTGCTGTAGAGCGCCTCGAGCTTGCTGGCCTCGAGGCCGTAGTCGTCGTGGAACACGCTCCGAACGAGCGCGTCGGTATCGAAGCCGCTGGAATCCATCTCGGGTCTCTCCTTGCTAGGCGTGTTCCCCAACAACAGGCCCAGCTTACCGAGCGGTAAGCTACCGGGTCAAGTCGGACCGACCCGCCCCATGGATTGACCGCTTCGCGAGAGGGGTGCTATAGGCCCCTTGTCGTCGCCTAGGTGCCCGACACGGGTGAAAAGGGAAGGCCGTCAGAATCGGCCGCGGTCCCGCCACTGTGTTTGGGGAGTTCCGACCGCAACGCTGCCACCGGATCGTTGGATCTAGGGAAGGCGCGGACGGAGCGCGCGGCGCGACGCAAGGGAGCCGTACTCCCGAGCGTGCGCCGTACACCCATGAGCCAGGAGACCTGCCTGGGCGCGTGAAGACGTGCAACTGCTCTTCGTGGAAAGAGCGGTGCGTGGCGTCCCGGGTCAAGGCGAAGTTCGTCCGGGGACGTCCCCTCACCGTGCTCCGCGGAGGTGAAGGGAGGTCCCATGGTGACTCTGCCTTCGCGCTCCCGTTTTGCGAGCGCGTGCTTCTCGATTGTGCTGGTTTTCCTGTGTGCCCCTTACGGGGCAAAAGCAGACGATCCACCGGCTCCTGCGGACACCCCAGCACCGCCGACCGCCCCAACCGACCAATCCGGGCAGAATACGGCGCCGCCGCCGCAAAATCCGACGCCGACGGCAAATCCCGCGCACTCCGTGGGGGAAGCCACAGTGACCGCAACGCGCGCCTCCCGCACCGTTCTCGAAACTCCGGGCAATGTCACGGTGATCGATCGCGCACAGATTGAGCAAAGTGGAGTCCGCGATCTGCCTGAGCTCCTCCGCCGGGAGGCGGGGATTGTGGTGACCAACACGACGTCGGGGCCGACGGGCTACAACGTCGAAGCGCGCGGCTTTGCGAACGGGAGCGGCGGGGGTTCGAGCATGCTCGTCTTGGTCGACGGGCGGCGCACCAACGAACCCCTCGCAAGCGTCACGGACTGGGGCCTGATCAATCTCGATGACATCGACCGGGTGGAGATCGTGCGTGGGCCGACGAGCGCGCTCTATGGCGACAATGCCATCGGAGGCACGATCCAGATCTTTACGCGGGGAGGTGAGGGAAAGCCGCAATTCGATTCCCACACTGTCTATGGCGCCTATGGCAACCTGGGAGGCAGCAAACACACGGTGGAACAGAGTCTGCACGCGGGCGGGACTGACGGTCCGCTCAGCGCTTCCCTCTTCGCAGACTACGACAGCTCCAATGACTACCGAGACCGGGCCGAGTTCCGTTCGCGGGACATCGAAACCAGCTTCCGCTATGTCTTCACCGATCGCATCGCACTGTCGGTCTCAGGGGGCTATCAGGACTACGAGAGTCAACTCCCCGGGGCGCTCACCGCGGCTCAGATCCAACCCTGCACAGCGCCTGGGATCATCGCTGGGACGTCGTGCGGTCTCGGACCCCAGGCCGCGACCCCGAACCTCAACCAGAACTTCGACGACGCCACGGTTCGACACGCCAGCATGACGCTCGAGGTGACACCGGTGGACAACCTACTGATCACGTTTTCGCCCTATACCTGGGCGAAACACGACACCTCGGCCTCCGGAGATCCGTCGTTCGTCTTCTCGGGCGATTTCGATCAACAAGCCAATGGCCTGAATACCCAGGCGCAGATCGACGTGCCGCTCTTCGAGCTCAGAAACCGCTTCATCTTCGGCTCCGATCTGCGCCGAGACGATGCGTCACTCAACAGTAACTTCAGCCAACTCGGTGGTCCCTCCATGCCCGAGAACTCGCGCAGCACGCGGGAAACGTGGGCACTCTACGCGCAAGACGAGCTCCGTCTCACAGACGATCTGCTGCTCAGCGCCGGGCTGCGCTACGACGAGGCGAGCGACACTCTTCAGCAAACCATGACCCCGGCTCCGACTCCTGAGCAACCCATGCCTCTGCCCCAGACGGTGAACTTCACCCATCGCCCCGCCGAGTGGAGTCCTCGGGGCGCGCTTACCTATCGAATCTCGGAGCCTGCCTCCGCGTATGTCTCCTATTCACGCGGCTTCCGTTTTCCGAGTCTCTCCGAAGAAGCCGGCGTGTTTGCTCAAAATCCGCTGCTCAGGCCTCAGACCTCAGACACTTATGAGACTGGATTCAAATGGCGGAGTCAGCGGGTGACAGCCGGCCTCGCCCTCTATCTCATGGAAGTGCACAACGAGATCATCTTGGATTCGAGTTTCGTGGACCCGACGTCCGGCATTCTGGGGTTGGAGAATGTGAACATCGAGCGCACGCGCCATCGAGGATTCGAGGCTTCGCTCTCCGTCCGGCCCTGGGACTGCCTCGAACTCTATGGCAGCTATACACTCGACGACACCCGGATTGTCTTCGATCCGTTGACTGATCTGGATGGCAACCGGGTGCCCATCACGCCGGTTCACCGGGGCACGGTGGGCTTTGTGCTAAAGCTCCCGTATGATTTTGACATCGGAATGAATGCGAATATCGTGGGCAGTCGGTATCTCGCGAACGATTTTGCGAACTCCTTGCCGAAGCTGCCGAAGTTTGCGGTCTACGACCTCGTCGCCGGCTTCCGTCCCGTGGCCTTTGGCGAACGGCTCCGCCTCCAAGTGATGTTCGCCATCCGCAACTTGTTCAATCGCCAATACAGTGAATTCGGAGGCCGGGACTCTTTCGTACTTACTCCTCCGCCGACGCCCAGCGATGTCGGATTCTTCCCGTCGCCTCAACGTTACTTCGTCATGAGCGTCACCATCCGAGCGAGGCCATGAGAAGGCGTCCCCTCGTCAATCGGGTCGCTGCTATGGGACTCGTAGCGGCGCTGGGCACGGCGGCGAGCCTCCGCGCCGATGAGCTTGCTGCGGCCCCTCCGCACGCGCGGGGCGCCAAGGTTATCGTCGACGCGATTGCGCACGGACCGGGCGTCGATCTACGGCTTGAGGAGATCCGCCGCCGGATCCAGCGCAACCTCGCCTATCCTCCCCTGGCACGCTGGCACGATGTCAGCGGCGCCGCCGTCGTAGAGTTCGAGGTGACCGATGAGGGCCTCACCCGGGGCGTGCGCCTCGCGCAATCGTCCGGAACGCCGCTCCTTGACAGCGCCGCTGAACGCGCGGTTACAACGGTGACCGGACTCCCTGTTGTCCATGGTCGCCTCTCGGTTCCGGTCCGCTTCGAACTCACCGCAGGCCAAGAATCTCGCGGACAGCCCTAGCTACTTGGCGAGTTCCTCGGCGAAGAGCGCCTTCACGCGTCGCCAGGAGTCTTCGGCCGCCTCGCGCTGGTACGTTGCGCGCTGATCGCAGAAGAAACCGTGGTCGGCCGTGTTGTACAGGACGACCTCATGCTTCGTACCCGCCTTGCGGAGCGCCTCACGAACGGCGTCCACCTGCTGGGCAGGGATATGGGCGTCCTTTCCGCCGTAGAAGCAAACGATCTTGCCGCGGATCTTAGAGGTTCGGCTAATCGTGGACGGAGCACCGCCGGGTCCCGCCGGCGCTGCGATCCCGCCGCCGTAGAAGCTTGCCGCCGCGCGCACGTCGGTCTCGCACGCCGTGAGATAGGTCATGTGGCCGCCGATGCAGAAACCCATTGCGCCGATTCGGTCACCCCGCACCGTAGGCTGCTCACGCAGCCACGCGATCGCGGCGCGCGCATCGGCGATCATCCCCTCCGCCGTGAGCCCCATGAGGAGCTTGATTCCGGCCTCCATCCCCGCCGGGTCGTAGCCGTATTCAACGCCCGGCCCCGTGCGATGGAAATAGTCCGGCGCGAGCGCCACGTACCCCTCTCGGGCCACCCGCTCTGTCACGTCGCGGATGTGAGAGTTGATGCCGAAGATCTCCATGTAGACGACGACCGCGGGGCGCGGGGCTCCGTCCTTGGGTCTTGCGAGGTAGCCGCTCATCTCGCCTGCGCCCGGTACCGGGATTTGCACTCGTTCCGTTACGATCTCCATGGCTCTCCTCCTCTTGGCCGAGCGTCCGGTCCATGCCTCGCCGCTCCGCGGCGCGCCGCACGCGCACTTTGCGACGGAGAGGGCACCGCGTCAACGGGAAGGCCCCTCTTTTCGGGGCGATATTCCTTTGGAATACTGCCGCGCGTCCATGAGCCCTTGGGTCCCGCGCATTCACCGGTGGCTGCGCCCGCTGCTGCTCCTCCTCCTCATCGCTGGTCTTTTCTGGCTGCATCAGCAGTTCGGATTGCGCACGTCGATCAGCCTTGATGCGTTGCGCGCTCGGGTCGCCGAGCACGGCCCTCGCGGCGCGCTGGTCTTTATTGCCACCTGCGTTCTCTGCATGCTCCTGCACCTGCCGGAAAGCCTCGTGATTGCTGCGGGGGGCGTCCTTTTCGGTCCCATCCGAGGATTTCTCTATGGCTGGACCGCGACCCTTATCGGGGCATCGCTGACTTTTTGCTTGGCTCGCTATTTTCTGCGCGATGCCCTCCAGTCGAGCTTTCTCCTGCGTTACGAGCGACTGCGCGCCCTTGACGAGCGCGCGGCGCGAAACGGCTTCCGGACGGTCCTTGTGGCTCGAATCTTCCTCCCACTCCTTCCAACGCTGAACTGGGTATTCGGACCGACCCGTATCCGCTTCCAGGACTACGCGGCTGGGACCGCGCTCGGCACGATTCCGGGCGTCGCGGTGATCACGTATTTCGCGCACTCGCTCTCTGGCATCGAGTCGATGTGGGACCTCATCCGCCTTCACAACCTCTTGCCGGCGCTCCTGATTGTGAGTGCGCCCATCTGTGCCGCAATCGCAGGGCGCCGCTTCGTGCGCGTTGCCGGCGATGGCGGCCTTAGGCGACCCCGGCCTTAGGTGTGAAGCCGCGGGAGGGCCGGCATTTCAGACAGGACCTGCGCCTCGTGCTTTGCAAGCTCGCGCAAGCGAGCGCGGACCTCCGGACGTGGCATCACTTCGGCTGCGAGATCAACATACACCCCATGATGTCTCGCTTCAGCGGCCAGAAGCCCTCGGTAGAAGCGGGCAAGCTCTTGATCCGCTAGGGCGTCCGCCAGCATCCCGAACCGCTCGCAGCTCCTCGCCTCGATGAGGGCGCAGCACAAAAGCTCGTCCACAAGGCGAGCGGGTTCAAAGTTGCGCGCAGACCGGAGCAGCCGCCCCGCATAGGGGCTCGGATGCTGGCGTCGAAACGCGATCCCCCGTTCGGACAGCACCCCCAAGACGGCCCGAAAGTGCTGGAGTTCCTCGCCCGCGAGCTGGGAAAGAGGCGCGAGAAGAGATGGGTATTCCGCGCAGCGGAAGAGGAGCGACACAGCAGCGCCGGCAGCCTTCTTCTCGCAGTGGGCGTGATCGACGAGCACCTCGTCGAGCTGCCGAAGGACTCGCGGCAACCAGTCGGGACGGGTCGGCGCGATCAAGCCGAGCATCTGCGCACGATCCTAGCGCGGATCCCGGAGGCCCGTCGCGGTAGAATCGCTCCATGCTGATGACCCCCCATGCCTACCTCGACTCGATTCGCCAGCGTGGCATCACGGTCTGGTTCCGGGGCGAGAAGCTTGCGAATCCCGTCGACCATCCAGTGACCTTCCCTGCAGCCAATTGCGTGGCGGAGACGTACCGGATGGCTCTCGATCCGGAGACGCAGGACATGATGACGGCTCCGTCTCACCTCACGGGCGAGCGGATCAACGTCTCCAACATTTTGTGGCGCTCGCGCGACGACCTTCTCAGGCGAATCGAATGGGAGCGTGTGGTCGCCCGGCGCACGGCGCGGGGTGCCCTTCGATCGCCGGGCCTCGACGCACTGAACACGCTCGCCATCGTCACAAAACGCGTCGACCGGGCGCACGGCACCGACTACCGCGGCCGGCTCGATCATTTCTGGCGGGAGACGCACGAGCACGACTGGGCTCTCTCCGGCGCGATGACGGATCCCCGGGGCGACCGCACAAAGAGTCCGTCGCAGCAAATCGACCCGGATCTCTACCTGCGTGTCATTGAGCGCCGCCGCGACGGGGTCGTTCTCCGCGGGGCGAAGGCGCACCAGACTTCCGCTCCCCATGCCCACTGGCATCTCGTCCTTCCCATGGGCTGCCGATCCGGGGAGGAAGATTGGGCGATCGCGGCCGCCGTTCCCTCCAATGCGCCCGGCCTCTACCATATCTACTCTCGCCAGCCCGGGGATGACCGGCGCGCCGAAGGCAGCGAGATCGACGTCGGGCTCGCCGCCTTTGGCGGCTGCGAGTCCCTGCTTGTGTTTGACGACGTCTTTGTGCCCTCAGAACGAATCTTCTTGAACGGGGAGACGACCGCCACCCGCGACCTCGTCCACTACTTCGGCTCGTTCCATCGCCATTGCTACGGAGGTTGCAAAGTCGGCATCGCCGACGTGCTGATCGGCGCCGCAGCGACCATCGCGGAAATGCATGGAGTGCTTGAGCGCCCGATTGTCCAGGACAAACTCACTGAAATGATCCACCTGACGGAGACCATGTACGCGTGCGCGGTCGCTGCGAGCGCGCGGGGGGAGCAGGTCGAAGACGTCTGGATCCCAAACCTCGCCCTTGCGAACGTGACGAAACTGAACGTCACGCGTTTTCCCTTCGAGCTCGCCCGTCTCGCCGCAGACCTTGCCGGAGGCGCGATGACGACGCTTCCCTCCGAGCGCGATCTTCGCCACCCAGACCTCGGACCCGTGGTCCGCAAGTTCATGGCGACGCGCAGCGGGGTCGATCCCGAGGACCGGATGCGGATCCTCCGCCTCCTCGAGTTCTTAACCCATGGCATGGGCAGCACCTACTTCCTTCACGAGTCTCTGCACGGTGCGGGCGCTCCAGAGGCCATGCGAATCACACTGCGCAAGGAAGTCGACCTCGCGCCCCATGTCGCTGCGGCGCGCGCGCTCGCAGGAATCGGGAGGTAGAGTACCCCACATGGAATACCGCAATCTCGGCAGGAGCGGGCTACGCGTCTCGGAGATCTCGCTTGGTTCGTGGCTCACCTTCGGATCGAGCGTGGATACGAGCGCGACGCGCGCGGTCGTACGCCGCGCCTATGACACAGGCATCAACTTCTTCGATACCGCCGATGTCTACGCTCATGGTGCGGCCGAGGAGTCACTGCGCGAGGCTTTGCACGGAATCCCACGAACCTATGTGGTGATCGCGACCAAGGCCTTCTTCCCGATGTCCGAGCGGCCGAACGATCGTGGTCTCTCCCGCAAACATCTGTTCGAGAGTGTCGAGGCCTCCCTCCGCCGGCTCGGCACCGATTACCTGGATCTCCACCAGTGCCATCGCGCCGACCCCACGACACCGATCGAGGAGACGGTGCAAGCCTATGCGGATCTCGTGCGGCAGGGAAAGCTCTTGTATTGGGGTGTGTCGGAGTGGCGTGCGTCCGAGATCGTCGACGCGTGTCGCGTGGCGGATCAGCGCCACGCTTTCCGACCCATCTCGAACCAGCCCCAGTACTCGATGTTGCGCCGTCGCATTGAGCGCGAGGTGAACCCGGTCTGCGAACGGGAGGGTCTTGGCCAAATCGTGTGGAGTCCGCTTGCGCAGGGCGTTCTCACGGGAAAATACGCGCCCGGAAGTCGACCTCCAGGAACGCGCGCAGCCGACAAGGAGCGCAGCGGTTTCATGGAAGCCTTTCTTCGGCCCGAAGTGCTCGACCGGGTGGAAGCGCTTCGGCCGATCGCCAAGGAGCTCGATGTGACGCTCGCCCAGTTGGCGCTCGCCTGGTGCCTGCGCCGCCGCAGCGTCTCGAGCGTGATTGTAGGCGCGACGCGGATCCAACAGATCGATGAGAACGCCAAGGCCGCAGGTGTTCGTATCCCCCCCGAGCTCGAGGCACGGATCGATCAAATCTTCCCCGGCGATGCCTAGCTCGGGACCTCAGCCCTTTGCGGTATTGATGACCTGGAGCTCTGTGAACGCCGCGAGACCATAGGGGCCGTTCTCGTAGCCGATCCCCGACCACTTCGATCCACCGAACGGAGCGAAGGGCACGATTGCGAGATGCTGATTCACCCAGCCCGTCCCGCATTCAAGCTCCGATGCAAGCGCCTTGCCGCGTTCGGTATCCCGCGTCCATACCGAGCCTGAGAGCCCGAAGTGCGTGGCATTCGCTCGCTCGATCGCATCCTCGACATTGCGGAACGTAAGAATGGGGAGCGCCGGCCCGAACTGTTCCTCATCGACGAGGCGCGTACCGTCGGAGATCCCCGTAACGAGCGTCGGCTCATAGAAGTAGCCACCCCCCTCGCGTTTGTGCCCGCCGGTCAGGATCTTCGCACCCGCCTTCTTTGCGTCATCGACAAGTTCCACGACCCGCTCAAGCTGCGGCTTGTTGTTGATCGGCCCGAGCTGAGATTGGGGATCGAGGCCGTCTCCAATCTTGACGCTCTTTGCAAGGGTGGTGAGCGCTTCGACGATCGGCTGGAAGACATCCTCGTGTACGTAAAGGCGCTTGATGGCCGAACAGACCTGACCTGAGTTCGCGAAAGCCCCCCAAAAGAGCTTCTCCGCGACCTGCTTCGGGTTGACGTCCGCGAGCACGATCGCGGCGTCGTTCCCGCCGAGCTCGAGCGTCACGCGCTTTAGGTCCGGCGCGGCGGCAATCGAGATCTTCTTGCCCGTAGCCACCGAGCCGGTAAACGAGACCTTGCGCACGGTCGGATGCGCTGAGATCCATGCACCGAGCTCATTACCGCCGGAAACGATGTTCACGACTCCCGCCGGCACTACGTCGCGCAGGATTTCACCGAACTTGAGCGTGGTAAGAGGAGTAAAGGGTGAGGGCTTTAGCACCACGGTATTGCCTGCCAGGAGCGCGGGCGCAATTTTCCAGATGGCAAGGAGCAGGGGAAAGTTCCAGGGCGTGATGGCGCCGACCACGCCGTACGGCTTGCGTCGCACTTCAATCCGCCCTTGCTCGTTGTCCTGAAGCACATCGATGGGGATCTGCAGGCCTGCGGTGACCTCGAACCAGATCGCGCCGCCGAAGATCTCCTCCGTCGCGCGCGCGAGAGGCTTGCCCTGCTCTTGGGTGAGCACCTTCGCGAGCTCACCCATGCGGGCCTTCAACGCGGAAGCGCAGTCCCGCAGGATCTGCCTGCGCTTCTCTTCGTCGCGGCGCCAGGCGCGAAACGCCCGCTGCGCGGCTTCCATCGCACCATCAAGCTGCGCCTTCGAGCAGTCAGGGGCCTGCGTGAAAACCTGGCCGGTGGCCGGATTCACGACTCCGAAGGTGCCCGCACCTGCGACTCCCTTGCCATCGATCGTCATGGTGAATTCGGACATCGTGCGGCCTCCTGTGATGCTGAGTGGGTGAATGAATCGGTTTCGACTCTACCTCACCGCGTGCGGCGGATCACCTCGCTCCGCATCGTATACTGCCCCCTTCATGCGGGGCTCCCCGTCCGACCAGACCCTGCGCGCCGACGCCGTCGTGATCGGGACGGGTGCGGGCGGCGCACCCGTCGCGGCACGGCTCGCCGAAGCCGGCTTCGACGTCGTCCTCCTCGACGCAGGGCCCCGCCTTGAGCCCGCGCAACTCACAGGCGATGAGGGGGAGATGAGTGCGCGCCTCTATACGATGAGCGTGGCGAGAGGCAGCGGTCTATCGCTCTATGCGGGGGTGTGCGTTGGAGGTTCGACCCTGATCAACGACGCCCTTTGCTGGCGACCCCCTCCGGAAGTGCTGGCTTCATGGCGCGAGAACTACGGTCTTGATGCACTCACCGACGCGGCGTTTGCACCTCACGTCAACCGCGCTTGGAGCGACGTCAACGCCTCGCCCACCGGACCCGAACACCTGAACCGCAATGCGCGCCGCCTCGAACTCGGAGCGGCGCGGCTTGGCTGGATCGGCGAGGCAATGCCGCGAAGCGTCAGGGGATGCGCGAACCTCGGACTTTGCAATTTGGGCTGTCCCTCCGGGGCCAAGCAGTCGACTGCACGCACCTATGTTCCGCGCGCCGAGGCGGCAGGCGCGCGCATCCTGCCCGACACGCGTGTGGATCGAATCGAAATCAAAGACGGCCGGGCCAAAGCGGTCCTCGCGCGCCGCTTTGATCCCGCAACGCGTCTACCGATGCAGACGCTGCGCATCGAGGCGCCTCTGGTCTGCGTCGCAGCAGGCGTCCTCGGCACGCCTGCCCTGCTCCTGCGAAGCGGTCTTGCGTGTTTCGCAGCGGGTGCTGGTGCGGGCGTTCAGCTCCATACGAGCCTTCACGTCACTGCGCGCTTCTCGGATCCCGTTTACGGCTATTACGGCCCGACCATGGCATACGCGGTGAGTGAATTCAGCGACGTCAACGGGAGGGCCGGTCCGGGCTTCATGCTCGAGAATACTGCCGTGCACCCGATCGCGACGGCGTCGGCCCTACCGGGCTTCGGAAAGGAGCACGCACGGCTTCTCTCGGAGTTGCCTTTCCTCGCGCGTGCCCTCGTGGTGCTGCGCGACCGAACGCGCGGACGTGTGCGACTCGGGGAAACCGGGGAGCCGCTGCTCACCTACACCCTCGGAGACCAAGACCTCACGCGTCTGCGGGACGGCATGGTCGCGATCGCACGGGCTTACCTCGCGGCGGGCGCCCTCGAGGTCTACCTGCCCCTCAACGGCTCCGCGCCTGTGCGGACCGAGTCGGAGCTTGCGCGCAGCGCGCCGGAACCCCTCGACCCCGGCCGGGCAAGCCTTCTCTACGCGGTCCACCTGTTCGGCGGGGCGCGCATGGCGCGCGGACCTGAGCGCGGCGCCTGCGACCAGGAGGGGCGCCTTTTTGGTGTGAAGGGGGTGGTGGTCAGTGATGCTTCATCGCTGCCTTCCAATACCGGAGTAAATCCGCAGATCACGATCCTCGCGAACGCGCTCCGCATTGCAGATGCCGTGGTGGCGCGGGGGACCTCCAACCTGGGTCACATGTGAACGGCGAGGAGGTCGCGCTCACGAGCCACCGCGTCGCACGCGCTCTCTCGGCGCTGGACCGGCGCGCATTCCTGCGACTTGTGGGCGCGGTCACCGCTGCTGGATCCTGGCCCTTGGGTTGCCGCCCGGTGACGAGCGAGCTCGGGCCCCCACCCGAAGCGGTGCTCAAACAGCTCACGCCGCGCACCTACGCCGTATTCCAAGCCGCCGCAGGTCGCCTGCTTGGACCGGGGCCGGCAGAACTCATCCAGCGCGGCGTCGTGAATCCCGCGCAGATCGCCGACGCGTGGCTCGCGCGATTGCCGGAGCTCGCGCCCCCCCTGCGCGCGGGTCTCCTCGTCCTTGAGTTCACCCCCTTCCCTCTCCTGCGGAAGCTGCGCCCCTTCACCGCACTTAGTCCTGCTGCTCAAGACGGGGTTCTCGCGGATCTCATGCACTCTTCCGTAGACTGGAAGCGCACGCTCTTCAAAGGGATCAAAAGCTTTGCGTGTCTCACGTTCTATTCGGCAGCGCCGTCGCGTGCGATCACCAGATACCCGGGACCCTTTGGAGGGCGAGGCGGAGCCGGTGCGATCGCCCAGGCGATGGAGGAGGATGACTGATGGCGGGAGCTTCGCAGGGGAGCTTGTCGATCGACCTTTTCTGGTCGTTTCGCAGCCCCTACTCCTACCTCGCAACGCCTCGCCTGGTGGCGCTTGCCGCGGAGTACGACCTGGGGATCAGTGTACGACCGGTGAGGCCGATCGCCGTCCGCGATCCCCAGTTCTTTACCCGCGCGAATCCGCTGTGGGCCCCCTATCTTTTGCGCGACACGCGCCGCATCTCAGAGTTCTTGGGCCTCGACTTCGGCTGGCCGCGCCCTGATCCCGTGGTCCAGGACTATGCAAACCGCCGAATCCCGCAGGAGCAACCCTACATTCACCGTCTCACCCGCCTCGGGACGGAGGCCGCGCGGCGCGGAAAGGGTCTCCCCTTTATCGATGAAGTCTCGCGGGTGATCTGGGGCGGCCGCGTGGTGGGTTGGCACGAAGGCACTCATCTCGCCGACGCTGCGAGGCGCGCGGGTCTTGACCTCGCGGAGCTCGACGCGGCGATCGAGGCTCACGAAGGGGAGCTCGATGCCACGATCGAGAGGAACGAGAAAGCCCTCGAAGCGGCGGGTCACTGGGGCGTTCCCACCATGGTGTTTGAGGGTGAACCCTTCTTTGGACAAGACCGCATTGACCTTCTGGTGTGGCGATTGCAGCAACGCGGCTTGCGACGCCGGGCCCACTGAACGGGGAGAGCTGGGATGTATCCGGCGGTGCACGCGCGACAAACTCCGGACAAAGCCGCCATCGTCATGGCTTCGACAGGCGAAGTCGTGACCTACCGAGAGCTTGATGAAGGCTCGAACCGATGCGCCCAGCTGCTCTGGGACGCCGGACTGCGCCCCGGTGACGGCATCGCGCTCTTCCTCGAAAATCATCCGCGGTTTTTCGAGATCGTATGGGCGGCGCAGCGATCCGGTCTGTACTACACAGCCGTGAGCTCGCGCCTGACGGCACCTGAGGTCGAGTACATCGTCGGCGATTGCGGCGCGCAGGTCTTCTTTACCTCCTATGCCAAGCGCGAAGTAGCCGAAGCGCTCCTGGAGCGGCTGCCGGGTGTGCGTCGTCGGCTCATGTTGTCCGGCGCCGTTCCCGGCTACGAGCCCTACGAAGACTCCGTCGCTGTGTATCCCACGCATCCCCTCGCGATTGAGCTCGAAGGGAGCGACTTGCTCTACTCCTCGGGCACGACCGGGCGACCGAAGGGCGTAAAACCGCCCCTTACCGGGAAGCCCGCGGGCACCCTACCGGCCCTCCTGCGGCTAGTGACGCACCTTTACGGCGCAGGATCGGACAGTGTCTATCTCTCGCCTGCGCCGCTCTATCACGCCGCACCGCTGCGCTTCAATCTCTCGGTGCAGCGGCTCGGTGGGACCTGCATCGTCATGGAACACTTCGACACCCTCGAGGCCCTGCGGCTCATCGAACACTACCGAGTGACCTTCAGTCAGTGGGTTCCCACGATGTTTGTAAGGATGCTGAAGCTCCCGGAGCGCGAACGATCGCGCTTCGATCTCTCGAGCCATCGAGCGGCGGTGCACGCCGCCGCGCCCTGTCCCGTCGAGGTGAAGGAGCAGATGATCGCGTGGTGGGGACCCATCCTGCACGAGTACTACGGGGGTACCGAGGGAAACGGGCTGACTGCGCTTGATTCGTCGGAGTGGTTGGCGCACCGGGGTTCTGTCGGGAGACCCGTCCTCGGTGAGGTGCACATCGTTGGCGAGGGGGGCGACGAGCTGCCGACCGGGGAGCCGGGCATGGTCTACTTCGCCCACGGGCCGGGATTCGAGTATCACAACGATCCAGAGAAAACCCGCAGCTCACGCAATGAGAAAGGCTGGAGCACCCTGGGCGATATCGGATATGTCGACAGGGATGGATATCTCTATCTGACGGACCGCAAGGCACACATGATCATTTCGGGTGGCGTCAACATCTATCCCCAAGAGGCGGAGAACGTCCTGATTACCCACCCGAGGGTGGCGGACGTCGCCGTGATTGGCGTCCCGAACGAAGACTTTGGCGAGGAAGTGAAGGCTGTCGTTCAGCCCGTCGACATGGCCGAGGCGGGTCCTGAACTCGCCAGCGAGCTCATGGACTATTGCCGGCAGCGTCTTGCTGATCTCAAATGCCCGCGCTCCGTCGATTTCGAGGCGGAACTGCCGCGCCATCCGACAGGAAAACTCTATAAACGGCTGCTAAAGGACCGCTACTGGAAGGGCCACAAGACGCGGATCCTCTAACCCGCGAGGCTCCTTGGCACGACTATGCCTTCGACGCACGGAAGACAGCCGGTCGAGGGGAGCTATCAAGGATCGGGTTGGGGTCGCGCAGCCGTTGCAGCGCCTCCTTGCGATCCTCATCGGTGAACTCCCGAGTGGTGACGCACCATTCGACCAGGATGCCGTTTGGGTCCTTCGTGTAAATGGATGTGCACCAGCCATGGTCGATCTCGGCCACATCGTGGCCGTGGGTCAGCCATCGCTGCTTGCGCTCCTCGATCTCGTCCAGGTTCTCGGCATGGAAGGCGATGTGGTTGGTCCAGTCCGGGAGACCAAGCCCCTCCGCGATCGCCGGGGACCAGTTGGCAGGCATGCTCGCATCATGGATATCCCAAAACGCGATGAGTCCATTTCCGCCGGTGTCGTAGAAGAGATGCTTTGCCCAGCCACCGGTCGGCGTTTTTGCAGCGACGACCTTTTCAAGTTGGAAGCCCATCGCGTCCGTGTAAAAGGCGTGCGTAGCCGCGATGTCGCGGGTCGCGATTGCGACGTGGTGGAAGCCCATAGCGTCTCCTTCCCCTTGACTCCGCGAGAAGGATTGCATGCCCTAGGCCAACCTGACAACCTGGGTGGACCAAGGCCATACGCCGCCCAGGGCGGCCGCTTGGTCATTGCTGGTGCACGCTCCCTGCATTTCCCAAGCCGGAACACCACGGTGACCTGTCCACCTGCTGCGAGAACGAAGAGCGCGCCCTCTTCTGTCCACACGGATCCCAGGGAATCGTGAAGACGCAAGGCCCGGCTCCGGTCGTGCAACCCCCAACCCAGCCCGGCAAAACACTGTGCTCCGGCGCCTCCGATGCGGCAAACCCCAGGGAGCACGTTCAACGGCGCTTTGGCCTCATCCTTCGATCCCGGTCCCGCCCGCCGCGTACGCTGACACGGGCGAGACGAGGTGTCGGGGTCCGAGCATTACCCCACTTGGCTCAATCCTTGTTGTGTCCCGGCGAGCACCAAGGGATATGCTTGGGAAGTGCCGAGCACGGATCCGGCATGGACACCTGAGGCGGCAGCGGCAGCAGCGGGAATGAAGCAGCTTGCTGGGGATAGACAGCTCCGTTGCAGAGCGGATCGCTCGGCGGCAGCTGATGCAGGTTGCACAAGACCTGACCAAAAAGCGGATCCGTCACCGAGGCACCTGGGCCAGCGGTTTGGCAGTCGCCGTTCGTCTGCTGGAGACTCTCGGGCGCAGAGCTGACGCCGGCCGGGTCATGGTTGTTGTGCCAGCAGTTTCCTTGGCCAGGGGCCGCCACGGGGAGACCGACGAGGCTGAAGTCGCTCAGATCGGCGAGATCGCCGTTGGTCGCCTGGTGGAACGAACCATTGTTCACGAAGACGTTGTCGTAGACGTTCGAGCCGAAATCGTTGAAGAAGCACGCCGGACCGCCGGCCAGACTGTCCACGAACGCGTTGTCCCAGACCCCGCCGCCTGAGGTGCAGTCGGCCGGGCCGTTTTGAACACCGGAGATATAGGGCACAAGGGCAATCGCCCACGCACCATTGTTCACGAACCAGTTATTGGTGATGGTGTCGTGGATCCCACCGGCTACCACCACGCCGGCACCCACCAAGCCCAGTCCGTTACCCGGCACATTGCGGTTATTGTTGTCGTGGATGTAGTTGCCCGTGACAATCCAACACGAGTTGGAACTCTCTTTACAGCTGCCGTCCGCGTTCTTGCCCCCTGGGCAGGCGCCGTTCTGCGGCGCGGGAAGATCCCCGCTGCTGGCGCTGTTGGTGTCGATCCCCTCGCCGTTCAGATCCCACTCGCTATCGCGGATGGTCAGGTGGCCACCCGAGTTGGTTCCCGAATAGCCCAGAACGTTGTTCTGTCCGTGGGCGTGCTCGAGTACCGCATTGCAGTCCGGGCAGGCCCCGATGTAATAGCCAGAGTCGTTCATGTTGCTCGCGTACGACCAGTCGATCAGACCAGGCCCGTCCGCATTGCTTACGAAGATCCCATACGTGCCCTGGGCCGGGTCCGTTTTCTGATAGTAGGAGGTCGTGGCCGAGAGATAGGAACCCGAATAGTCGTGCATATGGATCTGGCCCGTGCCATCGCCACCGTTCCACCAGACCTCATTGCCAGCGCCGCCCTGGCCCGACAAGAAATTGCATACGGTCAAGTTCTGAATGGTCACACCGCTGACTTCGAAGACCTCGATCCCATTGCGTCCCCACGGACCGCTCGGACCCACAGGTCCCCGGTCCTGGTCGGACGCATTGCTGGAGCAGGGTGGGCCAGACTTGGTGCCGTCGACGATGACACGGTTACGGTCGAGGCCCAGCAGATGCAGATCGGGTTTATCGATGTAGACCCCGCCGCTAGGTTGCGTCTTTGGGGGGTGGGTCGTGTAGTCGCCGCGTTCCTTGTAATCGCCGGGCGCGATCACAATCCAGTCGCCCGGCGAAGCCGCGTCCACCGCCGCCTAGATGGATTGAAACTGGCCCGCCTTGCCGTTCCAAGTGCCTACGGTCCACACCTTGGGCTTCGGCCCATTCCCCTGCCCCTGCGTAGCCACTGATGTGCTGCTTAGCCCGACGATCAACAGTGCAACGGCAGCGCTCCCTACCGCCATCTTTCGCCAACACAAAAACAACATCGACTGGCTGGTGAAAACCCGCCCAGACGCGTTCGAAATCGACATGGCTTCCCCTTTTCAACGCTGCCTACAGCCCCGCACCGCCCCACGAAGCAGTATGCGCTGGACAGCTCCGAATTGACATCAGATCGTAGATTTGTTCTGCAAGGACAAAAAGTCCCAGGTGAAAACCCTCGACGGGGAAAGGATCGAAAACCACGCGAGACCAACAAGAGAACTGAAGGACGCATGCCGAGCGGCGCTTCGAAGCATTCCCACCATGAGACGGGCGTCGTGTTCGTGAAAGAGTCGTTCCCCGGCCAGCGATCGCTTGGCTCGCACGTCGCGTCCACGGGGAAAACTACATCTCCCTTCCCATCCGCCATTTGTCGGATGGGAATGCAGACGTAGGTTCGGCGACGCTCTCCTATCAGTGACTTCGTCTCGGAGCCTGGGAGGGTTTGTCGGTCCGCTTTTCAGGCTCACCGATGCTCCCACTAGACGATGCGGAGGAGACCTTCATTACCGAGCACTATTGGGGTTATGCGCGACAGCGGGATGGGACGACCATCGAGTATCGAGTCGAGCACCCGCGTTGGCGCGTCTGGCGCGCGGTATCTGCCTTGCTCGAATGCGACGTAACGTCTCTCTATGGTCCCAGGTTCGCGGAGGCACTGTCGGCATTACCGTGCAGCGCCTTCGTTGCAGAGGGCTCACCGGTCGTCGTCCGCAGGGGCAATCTCCTCGGAACCTCCTAGAGGAAGGAGCGCCCTACTCCTCGGTCTCACGCGAACGCTGGGGGAGACACACGCGTTCAAGGAACGATCGGGGGCTCCACGGCACACTCCGGTGATCCCACGATTCCAAGGAAGACTCCCGTTCCCACTGTCTGACGACTGCTCGCTTCCACGAGAACGTGAGATCCTTCCCTCCGCATGATACAAAGCATCCAGTCGCAGCAAGCCGGCTCCGGACCCCGCCCTGCTCGTCAGCTGCGCGGGCCGAGGGTCCAGCATTCGTAGCGAGCGCAGCATCAGCCGAAAAACAAATCCATCAGGAAGCAAGTCATGACATCGCTGCTAATTCACGCCGCACTCGGAGCACTATCGATCGGCGTCTTCTTCTACCTGAATGCTTATCTGTACAAGGGCGCCTGGACGGGCTCCCGCGTCTCTCTCCTTGAGGCCTTGTACTATGTGTTGGCCATCGGGTCGGTGTGTACGGGCTGGTACTTCAACGTGCAATACGTGCAGACCTATCCAGCGCAAGCAAGCTGGCTCCACTTCACCAAAATGCTGTTCACCAATCCGGCGGCCGGATCCGGAGCCCAGGACTTACTCGTCGCCAACGCACTGCTGTTCCCCCTGTGGACGCTCAGCGATGGACCGCGGCGCGGTCTGAGGGGAACGTGGATCTACTTCGCGATGAGCCTCGTCACCAGCTTTGGCTTCGCGATGGGCCTGTATCTGGCTGCGCAGGAGCGGCAGGTTCGCTGGCTTGCGTCCAGGGAAGCCTGAGCCGCGGGGGAATCTGCGCGAAGCAAGAGGGCGGGTGCCCTCTTCCTGCGCTCCAACCGCCGAGCGAAAAATCCGGCTTGTGCGCACGGGCCCCTGGGTCTACAGGGAGCTGCCGACGGGGGGGTTCAGCGTGAACGAAGGGACCGGTGCGAGAGTGCGATTGTCCTATGATGAGCCTTGCAGAGACAACTGGCCGTTTGGAGGACTGCTGAGCGCGACCCCTGACTACGACATCCTGGTGATCGGGGCCGGACACAATGGCCTAGCGGCCACGGCCTTGCTGGCCGGTCGTGGCTTGCGTGTGCTGTGCCTGGAGAAGAACAGCTACGTGGGTGGCATGGCGGGAACGCGCGAGATCCTGAAGGGCTGCCGCAACGACGTCGGCGCGAGCTTGCTCTTCCCTCTTGCGAAGGGCATGGAGACCCAGCTCGAACTGGCGCGTTACGGAGTCGAGTTCATCGATCTGCCGATCATGGCGTCGAACCTGAACTCCAAGGATTCGCCGCCCGCCATCTTCTACTCGAGCCCTTTGCGGATGGCGTTCCATGTGCTCCGCCACTTCGGTGTGCGCGCGATGATCGGCTTTGTGCGGCTGATGGCCTTTTGCAAGTATCCGGCGAGTCTGATGGATCGCTTCACGCCGCGCAGCGTGCCGCCGACGCTGGAAGAGCTGCTTGCGAAGGCCCCCAGCGAGCGCAAGCGCAAGCAGATCGAGCTCGCCTTCACCGGCAGCGCCATGGATCTCGTGGATCGCTTCTTGCCCGACGTGAAGAAACACCGCACGCTGCGCGCGCTGGTGGCCTTCGCGGCGGTGCAGTCGACCTACAAGGGACCGTTCACGCCGGGGAGCGCCCTATGCCTCGTCTACACCTTCGCCCAGAACGAGGGAGGGGGGCTCATGCGGCGGGTGAAAGGAGGGATGGGATCGCTTTCGGAGGCCCTGTGTCGTTCTATCGCGGACAAAGGCGGAGAGGTCCGTACCAAGACGGCTGTGCGGCGCGTGCTGATCGACGGCGCACGCGCGGTGGGTGTCGAGCTCCGCGACGGTCAGCGCATTACGGCGCGCGCGGTGCTCTCGAGCCTCGACAAGCCCGCCACCCTCTTTGGACTGGTAGGCCGCGAGCACCTAGACGCGACGCTGATTCAGCGGATCGAAGACATTGAGCACCGAGGCGCTTACGTGCACCTGCTTTTCAAGCTGCGGCGGCTGCCGAGCTTTGGTCCACCCTTCGAGCGCCTGAACGCCGATCCCCACACGCGCTTCAACACGACCCTCGTGCCTGATCCCGAGCTCCAGCAGGCGAGCTACGAAGCCTGTCGGCGGGGCGAGGTGCCCGAGCATCCTCCGGTGGGCATGCAGATCCCGACGGTCGTAGACCCGAGCCTTGCACCCGAAGGCTTCCACACGGCGACCACCTACGGCTTCTTTTTTCCCTGTGAGGCACCGAAGGAGGAGCGTGGCAAGCTTCGCGACGAGATGGCTGAGCGCATCCTCGACAGGCTGAGCGAGTTTTTGCCCGACCTGCGCGACTGCATCGTTGAGCAGGCCGTCTTCTCTTCGGATCACTTCGCCGCCATGCAGGGCGCGACCCACGGCGACTTTACCCATGGCCTGATCCACCCGGAGCAGATGATCGGCGGGCGACTCTTGGTTCCCGGTTCGGCGCACGCCACGCCCATCCGGAATCTCTATCTCTGCGGCGCATCGTGCCACCCGGGGCCGGGCGTCACCTTCCTGCCCGGCTACGGGGCCGCCTATGAGGTTGCCGAAGCGCTGGGCGTCTAGCCTCGGTAAGACCGGGACAAGCATCTAGGAGAAGACTGAGCGCAGCTGCGCGCGGTCGCGGCGAATGCCGCTTCACACACTGAACGATCCGCTCACCACCTCGTCGGAGCTGCCAGTCGCGAAGCCCATGGAGGCCAACTCCTCGACAGGCGCCAGGCTCAGCGCCGATTTCTCGACGTCGCAAGAGACTCCGCGTACATTGGGCGACTGCTGGCGTCTCATCCTGGTCCTCTGGCAAATCTCGGTTGAACATCAGCGAGAAACGCGGCATGCATCGCCTCTACTATTCACCCGGCGCCTGCTCGATGGCGGCAGACATCATTCTCGAAGAGATTGGCAGTCCTTATGAACTGTCCCTGGTCTCCTCTTCCGGTCCCCGCGAAGGGAAGATGACGGCCACCCCCGAATGGCGCGCGATCAACCCCAAGGGACGCGTACCCGCGCTAAGTGGTGTTCCCGGGCGGATCGGGGGTGCCGATAACCTCCTCACCGAACTGCACGCGATCCTAGTCTATCTCGCGCGCGCCCATCCCGCGGCCGGCCTGCTCCCCGCCGATCTCGCAGCCGAGGCCCGGTGCGTCGAATGGATGAATTGGCTCGCGAGTAACGTGCACGCGATGTCCTACGGCCAAATCTGGCGCGCCAATCGGTTTGTGGCCGAAGAAAGGGATTTTCCAGCGGTCGAGGCCAAGGGGCGCGAAAATGTGAGGGAGCAATACGCCTTATATCGAGAGCCTACTGGCCGACGGGCGCGACTATGCACTCCCTGGCGGATATAGCGTCGTCGACCCCTATCCTCTGGTCTTCTATTGGTGGGGGAAGCGCATCGGTCTCGATATGCGCGCGCTCTACCCCGCGTGGACTCGGCTCACGGAGCGGATTGTCGCGCGACCTGCCGTCGAGCGGGTCCTGGCCCAAGAGGAAATCAAGATTTTCTAAAGCCAAGGCGCGGCGTCGCACAGCACCACGCATCCCCGCGAATCATCGCATCGGTGTCTTTTCAGAACTTCGATCGCCGGCGGGAGCGGGGAATCGCTCGGTCTTGCACAGTGACCAGGGGCGCTGCTCAGCGGGACACCGCTGACGGAGCGGGACAGGACGGGCTTGGAAGGGCGTCGTGGACCAAGCACCAAAACCTCGGTACAGCACTCGTCGAGGCATGAATCGAGCGAAGAGCCAACACACGACTTGGATTCTTATAGTGGTAAACTTGCGACGTCCCCACTGAAGGCCGCAATGGCGTCACATGGGACTCGCAGTTGCGGGCGATCCACGGAAGATGAACGTACGACGAATCTTTGTCTTTGCCCTGCTGCTCTTCCTGGCTACAGCGAGCGCTGGCTTCGTCTTCGGCGCAATCGGCGGCTTTCTGCGAGCGACCGGCCACGACATTCCTTCGTGGATGCCGGTTGGCCAAGCCATCGGGGTTCTGGTCGCAGCAGTCGCGGTCATCGCCGCCCTCGCGAAGCGACAATCCGATCGTACCTGGGAGCACGCGTTCGCGGCGGCTGCATCGGCTTGGGCGCTGAGTTTCCCGATCAGCGTTCTGTTAGCCGGTCAGCCAGTCAAGCAGTGGGTCGCGGGAGCGTTGGTGATCCTGGTCATTGTGCCGCCCGGAGTTCTGATCGGGCGCCGTCTGCGATCCGGATAGCCAGTATCGGGTTTCTACCGCGTATTCGTCCCCGCGGCTGTGGGGCAGCACGACTCCACGCCGTGTCGCAAGGCGTTCGAGCGAGCCGCGATGACTGAACGAGGTCTGTGAGCGTTTCTCGGAACGGCAGCGCCCCGAAGCGCTTCGCGTCCAATGCGCAACAGCTATTTGACTCCGCTGTCAATCCGACGGGCCTCCCGATCGAACCTCTTGAGCCACGCCCCCGCGACCGCGTCGATGCGCTCGAGGTCGAGTCGATAGATGCGTTCTCGACCGACTTTCTCGACCCGAACCAACTTCGCCCCTTCGAGTTGCTTCAGGTGCCGCGTCGTGGTGGGCCAGCTGCACTTGAAGCGCCTGGCGATCTCGCCGGCACTCATGCTTCCACCGTGAAACTTCAACACGAGGAGGATCTGTCGCCGCGAGGCGTGGGCGAGTGCTGAGAAGACCTCCTCGAGATCCTCGAGCTCTCGCTTCGCGTCAGGCGGCGCCAAGTAGGCTCAGGCGCTGGAAGTGCGGGAACTCCATGTTGGGACGGCCGTTTCGGTACTCGGTCAGCTTGTCCATCGACTCCCAGATCGCCATTACGTCGGGAAGCTCGTGGGCCAATCGCGGTCCCTCCTCGGTCTTCCAGCTGAAGATCTCAACGAAGATGGGCCCGCCGTCCTGCTCGAAGCCACTCAGATATTGCGGAGGGTCGTCGGTCGCCAAACCGAGGGTACGCAGGGTCGGCCAGTGGCGCTTCAGCAGCTCGGTGAACTCGTCCTCACGGCCGCGACGCACGCGGTAGAGGCAGACAACGATCGGAGAAGTCGACATCTCTCCTCTCCTCATTTAGCTGATGTGCTAATAATCGCCGCAGCGCGTCGCCTCCGCCAAGAGGATTCCGTCGACCCCGGTCCCGGCAACGATGGGGTAAACAAGCATCGGATCAGCCCGGCTTGCCACGAGGAGGATTTCCGTGTCGCTGGGCCAGTTCCGGAAGACGCCCTCGGGAGGTCCCTCTTGGTTCTCTCCCGACGACGGCTGGGTGATCATTGTGAGCGGCAAGGGTGAACCTGCCGGTCAGTCGTACGGCTCGGGAAGAATGCGGACGTGCGGGCCCAATTGCTGAAACGATTCATCCGAAGCCGACTCCTGCGCATGGGACACTCGACGAAGTGAAGCGGGCGCCGGAGGCTTTCAGCAAGCGCAGAGAGATCGGGACCTGCGGACATTGTGCTCATATTCCGTACGAGGGCGCCTTAGGCGGTGACCTCGCGTGCCGCCGGACTGTCAGTGTAGGACGTGGGTGCTAGACCTTTCGCGAAGCCTGGCGAGTGTCGTGGGTCGCCGCTCTCTGGCGACACCACCCCCCGTCTCCGGACCTCCGGGATCGACCGTCGTGCGCGCCGTTATCTACGCACCGATGAGCCCGATGAGCCGGAAGAGGGCGTGAGCGATGGTCGGCACCGGAGCTCAAACGGGTAGGGACTGCTACCCGATGCGCTGGCAGCGCCGGCGACCTTCCGCGAACTAGGCGCCCAAGGCCGAGGAAATCGTGGCTAAAAGTACAGATGGCGTCTATGACTTGGGGCACGGCAGCAAGCGAAGCTCAGCGGGCTCGCGGTGGAATCATTTACGACTTCCGAGCAGTGCATGCCCGACCTGAAGCATCCCGACGAACTTCTCGGTGCTCTCGCGCGCGCGGTGCAGGTGCTGCGCCCGAGCGTCGAGAACACGATCGATCGCGTCGGCGCCTACGAGGATCTGCCACTCGCGGCGCTCTTCCCCGCGCCCGACCGTGTGCCCACCGTGACGCGCAGCACACGCTGGCGGATCGGGAGTGTGGCGAGCGAGGATCTCTCGTTCGCGTCGCTCCACGAGCCGATCGAGCCCGCGTTCCGGCGCTACTACCATGCGCGCCGCCGCCGCATCCACACCGTCTACGCGCGCCGCATCCTTCGCGCGAGCGGACTTGAGCGACCGCGGCTCCTCTACATCCACGGCTACATGCAGCCGGAGACTCTCGTCGAGGAGTTCGCGCTGCTCGCGACGATGGCCGCGGCGCTCGACATGGAAGTGGTGCAGCTCCAGCCGCCGTACCACGGGCGCCGCAAGCCGAGGAGTTCGCGCCTCGACGGTGAACTCTTCTGGACCGGCGACGTGGTGCGCAGCATCGAATCGCTGCGGCAGACGGTGCTCGACGCGCGCACGCTGCTCGCGTGGATGCGCACCGAATCGGCGCGTCCGGTCGGGATCGCGGGGCTCTCGCTCGGCGGCGCCTTCACCGCCGTGCTCACCTGCCTCGAGCCGGGCTTCGCCTTCTCGGCACCACTCATCGCACACATGGATCTAGGCGCCCTCGTCGCGCATGCGCCGGTTCTCGGCGCCATGCGCGACGACCTTGCGCGCTTCGGCTGGCTGGTGAAGGACTTTGCGCGCTTCGTCGCTCGGCTCGGCTGGAACGAGCTCCGGCCGGTGATTCCGACCGAACGCATCCATCTCTTCGCGGCGAAGGATGACCGCTTCTTCCATCCGGACGTCGTGCGCGCGATGTGGCGGCGCTGGGAGAGACCGAGGATCCGCTGGTATCCGGGCAGTCACATGGGCTTTCTGCCGCACCTGCCCGACGCGATCGGCCGACTGCGCCGCTTCGTGGACGCGCTCGACCTGTGCTGACGCTTCAGCCGTCCGCGTGGCCGAGTTCGCGGCCCGGCGCCACGCGGCAGCGCAGGAGACGCTTCACCTCGGCAGCTTCCGGGAAGCGGCCGCTTCCTGTCGCTCCTGGCGCTCCTCAGCCGTCTCGGCCACCGACGCCGCCGCACGGTCACGAAAGGCAGACATTGAGAGATGCCCTCGGCTCGTGAATCTCGCTGGGATCGTCGTGTCTCTTGTCTTCGTCGCCTCGGTCTTCATCGCCCCGTTACCGTTTAGCCATATCAAGTAGATCAAACAGTCATTGTCTCGCAGCTCTGCCGCGCCGAGCCGATGCAGCTCCCTCGAGCGGCGATGGTGTGATGCTCCTGAGCCTCGGAGTGTCCAAGCTCGAGCGATTAGGCGCGTCGTCGCATTCCCTGGAATGGGCGGACCTCAACCGATATGAGCAGGCGGCAGCCTGAACGGTGACCGATGACGTTTCCGGAAGCGACAGGATCGCGGTAGAATCGCGGCGTTACAGGTGAGCCCCAAGGCTAAATGCCATCCTATTGGCAACGTCGTGGGCCGCGATGACTAGACCGGGGTGTGTCTGCGCAGCGCCCAAATCGCACGCACGCTCATCGAGCCGCTCGGTGGCTCGTTCGGGCGATATCGAAGGCCGGATGGCCATCGTGATGCTTTGCGGGCTCACCACCTCGACCGCACTCGATCTACCCGTGCTGCCGACCCTCGCGCTGCGACCTCCTGCAGAGGAGTAGCAGCGTCGCGCCGCCCTGACCCCAAAGAACTGCCGCTTACCGAAGAGCGCGCGAGAAATCGTGAATGAGAGCGAGTTCTTCTCCGGAATCAGGTGGCGGCTCGGTGGCGTCGACCGCCTGGTTGCTGGCGGCGGCTGTCGTGGTGTGTTTCGCGCTGCTGTGGGACCTCGGAGGCTACCCGCTGATCCAGCCCGACGAGGGGAGAAACGCGGAAGTCGCTCGGGAGATGAAGAATGCCGGTGCGTGGCTCGTGCCGACGCTGAACGGCGCACCATACCTCGACAAGCCTGCCCTGTATTTCAATGTCGTCGCCTTGTCCCTGGACCTGTTTGGGGAGTCCGAGTTCGCTGTCCGGCTCCCGTCGGTGCTCTTCTCGATCGGCACCCTCGCCCTCGTCCTGTGGTTCTGCCAACAGGAATACGGGCGGCTGCGCGGCGTGATCGCCGTGATCATCATCTGTACGAGCCCGCTCTTCGTCGCCTACGCACGGACCGTGATCTTCGACAGTGCGCTCGCGTTCTTCGTGACGGCCTCCATCCTTGCAGGCTATCGCGCCGAGCGCTCCAAGGAGAAAGATCGCCCTCGCTGGTACGCGCTCTCCGCTGCGGCAACCGCCGTGGCTACCCTCACGAAGGGCCCGGTCGGCTTCATTATCCCCAGTCTTGTTCTAATCACCTTCCGCCTCTGGGCAGGCCCGCGCGAAGCGATCCGGAGAATCTACTCGGGGCACAATACCCTCCTCTTCGCCGCACTGGTGGCCCCCTGGTTCGTCGCGGTCACTTTTCTCCACCCCGACTTTCCGTACTATGCCGTCGTCCACGAGTCGATCCTCCGCTACACGACCAACAAGTTCTACCGCCCGCAGGGCTGGTACTTCTTCATCGGCGTCCTGCTGAGTGGTTTCCTGCCTTGGAGCATCGTCCTCATCGAGGCGATAGTTCGCGCCTGGACGCGTCGGGCGCGCCTTTCCGAGATCGATCGTCTCTGGTTGTCCTGGCTGCTCGTCGTGCTCGTCTTCTTCTCCTTCTCTCATTCGAAACAAGCCGGCTACATCCTGAGCGCGGCCGTGCCGGTCGGTGCGCTCGTCGCCAAGTGGTTCGACCCCGCGGACGAGGAGGCGAACTCCGAAGCCGGCGCGTCGGTGATTCGACGGGGCTGCATCGCGCTCGCCGCCGTTACGGCCACGCTGGTCATCGCGCTTTCGGTGCTCGGATCGCTTCGTGAGATACACGACCGGATCAAGCAACTGATCCCCGCACTGCTGCCGGAGCTGGCGCCTCGGCTCTGGATCGTGGAGCTGGGCCTCTGTCTCGTGCTGATCCTGGTAATCACTGCGGCGCGGAGTCAGAGTCGCCGCCTCGCCTTCGCGGCGTTCGTCGCCTCGCCGCTCCTCCTCGCCACATTGTGGTTCGAGCCCTGGTCCCGCATCGCCGAGGAGCGGTCGTCGCGGGAGCTCGCAGCCACCATCGGCGCGCTCGCGGCCGAGGCCGACGTCGCCTGTGTATGGTGCTTCCCAACTTCGCTGCCCTTCTACCTCGGTCGCACAATCACCGTGGTGAGCGAGAGGGGAGGCGAGCTCACCAGCAACTACGTGTTGTATTCCCTCGAACAGGGCCAAGAGTGGCCGCAGACTCTCGTCCGCGACAGCACCGCCGAGAGTTGGCTCTCCAGCCGGAGGAGACCCGTCTTCCTGCTCGCGCCCGCGCGACATGGAGGCGAGACCAAGCTTCGAGCCCTGGTCGAAGCGCGCGGAGCGCAGGTTCAGGAGATCGCTCCAGGGTTCGTGGGTGCGCTGGTACGTGCCGGACCGCATCCGTGAGAGGCGGAGCCGCCCGCGTCATGTCCGCGGGGCCGCCCGGACGCACGCGCCCTCCGTCTTCCTCTCGCCCGCCGCGGCCGTCCAGACCACCAGCGTCGCGATCGCGAAGCCGAGGAAGCTCCCCATCGCCGCGCAGTAGGGATAGTGCGCAGCCACGTACACGCGGGAGAGGGCATGGAGCGCCGCCCATGAGAAGAGGATCACCTTGAGACTCGGTCGCCGTACCACCCACATGAACGGTGTCAGCATTGCGAAGAGCGCTGCCGCATGACCCGACACATAGGAAGTTCCGTGCCGCACGTATTCGTCCTCGACGATATGCAGCGCTGCGTTCCACGCGGCGTTGGGTTTTGCCAAGGGCCGCGGCCGCTGGACGACGAGCGGTCCCAGGAAGTGAAGCGAAATCTCTACGAAGACGATAGAGACCACGCTCATCCAGAACGCGCGGCGAAGCCTCGCCAGGGTCTCTCGAGGCAGGCGCCCGTAGGTACCGCCCGCCCACCAGAGCCCCGCAATCACGAGGAGCGAGGTGACGAGGGGTGCGGCGCGGTGCGTGTAGGTGGGAATCAGCCATGCTGCGAGCGCCAGCGCGATTGCGCACCCTAAGACTCGAAGCGAGATCTCGAGCGTTCGAGCGGACACCCAGCCGCGCTCAAAAGCCTCGGCTCCGAGGCCCCAGATCGAGAGGACCGCGGCTACGTAGGGAACGGAGAAGTCCGTCACCAGGATCATGAACGCATCGAGCCCCGGAACGCGCGAACTCCCATTCACCGCGAGAAGAAGGGAGCGGTCGATCCCGTCGTGGAACTGGAACGACCCTGCCCACACGAGCAAAGAGATCAGCACGGTTCCCAGCGCGATTTCCAAAGTCGACTTCACGCGCCTGCACGCTAGAGGGGCAATATGAAGAACCGAGGAGCGTCCGCTCCCATCCTGCTTAGCGTATGAGGTCCCCCGGCTTGGAGGAGCTCCAGCCCTTGGAAACGACAGCCCTTGAGCCAGCTTTCCACTCGTCGGCTCGCACAGGGCCGCTTAACCCTTGCACGAAAGGCCTACCACCCCACTTGATGAGCAGGACCCCGCGTCGAAGCCCAGCGCAGACGGGTGCAACGGCTTGATCCTCTTCTCGGCCTCTCCCTCCAGGTACGCAATCAGCGCCGAGAGCGCATCGGAAGCCGCGCTTCGCACTGGCGGTGGGCCTCGTCCGCCGCACCAGCCGCTCGGTATAGTGTGGCTTATGTCCTATCAAACGAACATCCTGACGAAGACCGAAGCGAACAAGCATTTCCGCGAAGTCCTGTTCACCGGGCCCAAGACTCAGCTGGTGGTGATGCACATCCCTCCCGGCGGTGACGTTGGCGCGGAGACACATGGCCATGTGGAGCAAGTGCTGTTCTTCCTATCCGGCACAGGCAAAGCGATCTTGGATGGTAAGGAATCGTCCGTCCGAGCCGGTGATGTGGTGGTCGTGACACCGGGCACCCGTCACAATTTCGTCAATGATGGGAAGGAACCGCTGAAGATCTATACGGTCTACGCGCCACCCAACCACATCCACGGGCGCATCCACCCCACGAAGGCCAGTGCCGACGCGGATGTAGAAGACGAGGAGTTCGGGCACCGCGTTCGCTGAAAGAATGTGTGGATACTCTGTTTGCCCTTGACAGCACAGCGTGGCAATCGGTGGCAGCCCGGGGCGATCCCAAAGCACTGCTAGCGCATCCTAGACCGGGCGGCGACAATCGCCGGATGCTCCTGGCCACGGACCTGCGGAAGCGCTTCGGAGCGCGCGTCGCCGTCGACGGCGTGACCCTACGCATCGCCGCGGGCGAGGTCTACGGCCTCCTCGGGCCGAACGGCGCGGGCAAAACCACGACCATCCTGCTCGTGTGCGGGGTCCTGCCGCGCGATGGGGGCCGCGTCTTCGTGGACGGCGTGGACCTCGACTCGGGCCCGCAGGCCCGAGCGCGCATCGGCCTCGCGCCGCAGTGGCTCGGCCTCTATCCCGACCTCACCGGCCGCGAGAACCTCGAGTTCTGGGGGCGCATGTACGGCCTCGAGAGAACTGCACTGACCGAGGCCGTCGATTCAACGCTTTCTGGTGTCGGTCTCCAGGACCGCGCGCGCGATCTCGTCGCGACCTACTCCGGCGGCATGATGCGGCGGCTCAACCTGGCGTCGGCGCTGCTCCACCGCCCGCCCCTTCTCGTACTGGACGAGCCCACCGTCGGCGTCGATCCCCAGAGCCGCAACGCGATCTTCGAGCACGTGGCGAAGCTCCGCGCCGAGGGCACGGCGATCCTTTACACCACGCACTACATGGAGGAGGCCGAGCGCCTCTGCGACCGCATCGGAATCATCGACGGCGGACGCCTCCAAGCCGAGGGCACCCGGCGCGAGCTCGTGGCGCGCCTCGGCGACGACGCGTGCGTGGAGGTCGGCCTTGCTGGATCCGGTGACGCGATGCGGGCGGCCGCAGTGGCAGCGTCGCTCGCGGGTGTCGGGAGCGCTGCGCCGTTCGGCGGCGGAATCCGCGTGGTTGCGAAGGACGCGACCGCCCTCCTCCCTCCGCTCCTCGAAGCGCTGCTCGGGGCGGGGCTGCGGCCCAACCGGATCGAGGTGCGCGAGCCCGACCTCGAAGCCGTGTTCCTGCGCCTCACTGGCCGCGCGCTCCGGGATTGATGCGGCGATGCGTCGCGGGCTCATCGTCTGCGCGAAGGATGTGCGGCAGCGCATCCGCGACCGAACGGCTGTCACCGTTGGCATCGTTGCCCCGATCGTACTCACGGGGATCATCGGCGTGGCGCTCGCGAACGACGAGGGCCCGTCGCCGCCGACGCCGATCGCATGGGTGGACCTCGACGGCTCGCCGGCCTCCGCCGCGCTCCTGCGGAGCGTCGCCGAGGACTGGCCCGCCCGTCGCGTCACCCTCGCGCGCGTCGCGACCGCCGAGGAGGCGGAGGCTGCCGTCAGCGCCGGCCGCTACGCCGCCGCGATCGTCGTGCCCGCAGGTCTCGAAGCCGCGCTCGACGCCGGTGTCGCGCCGCCCGCGCTCCACGTCCGCACGGGCCGGACCTTCGCGCTCGGCGGCCGCTTCGCGGATGCGCTCACGAAGCGCGCGACGGTGATCGCACAGGGAGCGGCGCCGCGGGTCGACGTGCGGGCGCCGCAGGGCGGGACGTTGCGTTCGATCGACCACTACGGGCCGTCGCTCACCGTGCTCTTCCTCTTTTTCCAGCTCCTCGGTGGCCTGCGCGCGTTCGGTGCCGAGGGCGCGACGGGGACGCTGGCGCGCCTGGCGGCGACGCCGGCCACGGGCCGCGAGATCGTCGGCGGGAAGCTGCTCGCTCTCGCGCTGCTCGGCGCTCTGCAGTTCGCCGTGCTCTACGGAGTGATGCGCTTCGCGTTCGGCGTCGCGTGGGGCCCGCTGCCGCTCGTCGCCGCGCTCGCGGTCACGACCATCGCGAGCGCGATCGGGCTGATGGGAACGGTGATCGCGGCGGCCGGGCCGTACCGCGGCTACCTCCTCGGCACGCTGCTCCTGTTCGTGCTGTCGCTCCTCGGCGGCCAGTTCCTGCCGCCCGAGGGTCTGCCCGACGTCTTCGACGACCTGGCGCGCCTCACGCCGAACGGCCAGGCGCTGCGAGGCCTCACGGACCTCGCCGCGGCGGGAGCGGATGCGTCGCTCGCCACGATCGCCGAGCCGCTCCTCGTGACCGCCGCGGTCGGCGTCGTCGGAATCCTTGCGTGCGCCCGAAGGCTCGGCACCGCGGCGACGCCCGTCGCATGACCGCGGTCGAGCACCCGCGCGCGGGATCCGGCGCCGTCGCCGCGCGCTCGCGCTTTTCCGCGCTGCGCGCGTTTTCCGCGATGGACGGGCTCTCGGCGCGCCGGACGGGCGTCGCCGGGCTCAGCCTGTTCCTTATGCCAATCCTGGTGATGGCGGTCGTCGGATCAGCGCTCGGTTCGTACTTGGACCCGGCGATCCGCGTGGGCGTGTTCGATCGGGCCGACACTCCCGCGAGTCGCGCGCTCGTCGCCGCCCTGCGTGCCGCGCCCGACCTCGCCGTGCCGGCCTACACCGACGAGGCACGCCTGCGGGCGGGCGTCCACCGCGGACGGCTGGCCGGCGGTCTCGTCCTCCCCGCTGGCTGGGACGGCTCGGCCCCCGTCGTCTTCTTTGCGTCCGACGCAAGCGACACCGCACCGCTCGTGCGCGCCGTGCTCGAGAGTGCACTGGCCGAGGTCTCCTCGGCTTCGCCGCCGACTCGAGGCGGATTCCGCGCGCAGGCGGAGATCGCGGTCGACAGCGCGGTGGCGAGCGGCGGCGCGACCCCTCGCCTGCTCGGGTTCCGCTACGCCGCGCCGGCGAACCTCGTCATGTTCGCGCTGATCGCCGGCTGTACGGCGGCTTCGCGCCTCGTGCTGCTGCGGCGGATGGGGATCGGGCCGCGCCTTGCGGCGGTGCCCGCCGGCCGGATCGAGCTTGTGGCCGGCCTCGCGATCGGGCCACTCCAGCTGATCGCCGCGCAGGCGGTGTTCCTGCTCGCCGCCGGCCGGCTCGCGTTCGGCGTCGACTGGGGACCGCCACTCGCAGTCGCCGCGCTCACCGGGGGGCTCGTCGCCGCGGCCGCGTCGATCGCGCTGTTCCTCGGAACGGTGTACCGCAGCGTCGAGCAGGCGGTCGCCCTGGGGCCGTTCCTTGGGATGGCGCTCGGGATGCTCGGGGGCTGCTGGTGGCCGCTCGAGGTGGCGCCCGCTCCGCTCCGCGCTGTTGCGAAGTTCCTGCCCTCCACGTGGGCGATGGAGGGTTACCTCGATCTCGTGGCCCGGGGCGGCGGCGGCGCGGAGGTGGCGCCGAGGGCGGCGGCGCTCTTCACCCTGGCCGCCGTCCTCTTCGCGCTGGCGGCGAGGCGCTTGCGTTGGCAGCTCGCGCGCTAAGGGAGAAGGCCGCCGCGCGGAGGACGGGAAACTTATGAATGCCATCAGCGGCAGGATTTGTACATCGAATCGAACCGAGCCATCGACCGCTCTGCTCCTCAGCGGGCGTGGGGCCTTGCCACGACACAACGCAGACGGGAGTGACTGCCTAGCTGCCGCTTCTGCTTCGACACGCCCCGGCTTCGATCGGGGCGTTTGTCCACAGCCCAGTAACTCCCGTGAGGGACACAGATACCAGCCTAGGACGCAATGGAATGGCGTGGGCTCGGCGAGGCGCATCGCTTGGGCTGCGGTCGCGCTCATCCCGCCCCCTTTTGCGATGCACCGCGGAGCCTCGCAGCACCTGCAGCCCCCCGGAAGGCCTACGCGCGAGCGACGCCTGCGCAGGTGGAACAAATGGGGTTGAACTCGAGCGGGTCCTCCGCTGCGTGGAGCCTTTCGCACCAGGTGCAGCTGACAAGCAATGACCCCTCGCGCGCGATCTTCGAACGCCGGTCGATGGAGTCTTCGCCTTCGCTGCCTTGCATGGTTGCCTCACTGGGGTACCCGCCCTCGGCGCGCAGAAAGTCGGCGCGAGCGAGGCGAGTCGAGTTCTGGCTGAGCAACTCATCCTCCTCCGAAGAATCGCGCGCGGCTGTGATTGTCATCACGGGCTGGAGAGCTCGCCGAGAAAAGACCGGCGCCGGAGCCCGACGAGCGCGCTTTTGCCTGATGGGGGTGCGTTTCGCGAGCTCAACGGCGCCGGGGCTCCGCGAAAGGGAAACGCGAAGCATACACCACACGGCGGCCTGACCTTGTCGCACGCACGACAAGAGGTCGCGTCGGCGACGATGAATCAAACGGAGTGAATCTACTGAACGGTCGGACAGTGGCTCGCGGGGGAACCAAGAGACACCGCCGCCGAAGCTCGCAACCCCGAGCCGGACCGCCTTCGTGCGCGCATCCTTCAGCGCCGGGCATGCCCAATGCAATAACGGACCTCATCTCCCTCCGCGGCCGCGGACGGTGACCACTGGCACGAGACCGAGGGCGTGGCCAGCCGAATCTGGTCTGTGTTCCCTCGTTCGGAGAGGCCGCGCCTGCCCGTCACGCGCTTTCGGGCGCCGTAGCACGAACATCGGTCAGGCCAAGTTGGTTGCGCAGCAGGTAGATCAACGTCGGCTGGAAAACCCGGGTCAGCAGCGCAATCGAGATGGCCCCTCCGATAACGACGATCGCCAACGGGCGTTGCGTCTGGGCACCGATGCAGGTGGATAGCGCCGCCGGCAAAAGCCCCAGTCGTCGACCAGTGCCGTCATCATGACCGCCCGGAAACGATGGTCAGCACCCTGTACGACCGAATCGAATGGAGAATGACCGTCTTCGTACAATTAGGGGGCCCGGCTTATTACCAATATACTATATCCCCCTACTCTATCCATGGTAAGCGAGGAGAGATCTCCATGGGCCATACGATCCGCGAAAAGACCAAGCTCTTGAACAGGGTCCGTCGCATGCGAGGCCAAGTCGAAGCCATGGAACGTGCGCTCGAGCGAGAGGCCGGCTGTGCCGAGGTGATGCAGCTTGTCACCTCCGTGCGCGGTGCCGCCAATGGCTTGATGGCCGAACTGATGGAGGATCACATTCGCTTCCACGTCTCGGATCCCGCTCACGATCCGAATCCAGACCGGGCTCGCGGTGCAGAAGAGCTGATCGATGTCGTCCACGCTTACCTCAAGTGATTGAAGGAACTGACGCCATGGCGTTGCTCGAAGACTCGGCTGTTCACCCGACGCCCCCCGATAAGGCGCAAGCCTGCGCCACGGACCCTGGCGCGGAAGACCGCCACGATTCGCACGACGGCGAAGGGGATCATGCGCATGGTTTGGAGTGGTCCGACGCGGCGCGGATCGCGGTCGTAGCCCTCGCCGCAGCTGCGGTTTGGTTTCATCTGTGGGAGCCGTTGCACGGCGTCAGCGTGATCGGTGTGATCGGTTTGTTGATTGGCGGGTGGCCGATCTTCAAGGAAGCGGTCGAGAACATCGCGGCCCGGCGAATGACCATGGAGCTCTCCATGAGCATCGCGATCGTCGCCGCGGCGGCGATCTCCGAGTTCTTCACCGCCCTCGTCATCACAATGTTCGTCCTGGTCGCCGAGGTCTTGGAGGGCATGACGGTCTCGCGGGGCCGGCGCGCCATCCGCGATCTCCTAGATTTCCTGCCGCGTTCGGTCGCCGTCCGCCGCGCCGGCGGCGTGCGCGAAGTATCCGCCGACCAGCTTGAGCTGGGCGACGCCGTGCTGGTGAACCCGGGAGGGCGCGTGCCGGTCGATGGCACCGTGATCAGCGGTCACTCATTCGTCGACCAAGCGCGGATCACTGGCGAGTCAATGCCCGTCGAGAAGCTCGCGGGATCGCTCGTGTACGCGGGCACGATCAATCAATCCGGTGCCCTCGAAATCCGTGCCGAGCGGATCGGTCGAGACACGAGCTATGGCAAGATCATCGAGGCCGTCGAGCGCGCCGAGCGCTTACGGGCGCCGGTCCAGCGCTTGGCCGACCGTCTTTCCGGTTACCTGGTCTACTTCGCGCTTGGCGCGGCGGCGCTCACCTTCATCATCACCCACAATGTCTATTCGACGATCTCGGTCGTGATCGTGGCCGGCGCCTGCGGGATTGCCGCCGGCACGCCGCTCGCGATCCTGGGCGGTATCGGCCGAGCCGCGCGCCTCGGTGCGATCGTGAAGGGCGGACTCTATCTCGAGACGCTGGGACGGGTCGATACGGTGGTTCTCGACAAAACGGGCACGCTCACGTTTGGCCGGCCCGAGGTTGAAGCCGTTTCTCCACAGGACGGTGTTTCGCCCGACGAGCTGATCGAATTGGCCGCGGCGGCCGAGCTGCGTTCGGAACACCCACTCGGCAGGGCGATCGTGAGCCGGGCCATGGCGGATGGGCGCACGATCACGGAACCCGAGCAGTTCGACTATACGCCGGGCCGAGGGATTCGCGCCGTAGTCCGCGGGGCGACCGTCCTGGTCGGCAACCGCACGCTCTTGACCGATTGTGGAGTCCCGCTGCCTCGCAACCTCGTCGCCGATTCGGACGCCGGATCGGCTGTCTTCGTGGCGCGGGACGCGCGCTTTCTTGGTCGGATCACAATCGCCGACACCGTCCGCCCCGAAGCGCGGGAAGCAATCGAGGCGATCAAGCGCATGGGCATTCGAATCATCCTGCTGACAGGCGACGCCAAGCCCATTGCCCACGCGGTGGCTCGCGGGCTCGGGATCGGAGAAGCCGAGGCCGATCTGTTGCCGGAAGCGAAGCTCGCGCGTATCAAGCAGTTGGTGGCGAGCGGACGTTCGGTCGCGATGGTAGGCGACGGTGTCAACGACGCGCCGGCGCTCACCGAGGCGAGTGTCGGCGTCGCCATGGGATCGGGCACGGATGTGGCGCGGGAGAGCGCCGACGTCGTGCTGCTCGGCAACGACCTCGTGAAGTTCGCCGATACGCTCGCCATCGCTCGGCGCACACGGAGGACCATCTGGCAGAATTTTGTCGGAACGATCGCGGTCGACACGGTCGGCATCGGGCTTGCCGCGGCCGGCCTCCTCAATCCCCTGATCGCCGCGTTCATCCACGTCGCTTCAGAGATGACATTCATCCTCAACTCGGCGCGGCTCTTGCCGGCAGGGGATCGTGGGACTACCCGACCCAGCGGAAAAGCCGAGCACCAAGCGATGGCAAACGCAGCGTAATCTCCCATCGGAGCACCGCAGACGTCGTGCTAGACCGTGGCAATCGGTTCAGTGATGCTCACACAGAGACGGGAGGCTATCTTTGCAGCCCCGAGGCTCTTCAACGCTCTCGCCCACGGCCGCGCCTTCGCTCTGCTCCTAGGGTCGTCTATTTGTCAGGCGACAGGTCGAGCTTCGTGAGACGCAGCACGGTACCTGGGCGGTGTAGTTCGGATACCCGAGGTGCGTGATGAACCTCAAGAAGATGATCGAGATGGTCCGCGCCTTCCGTACCGGCGCTCCGCTTGGCGACGTGGTGGTGCTCAAGCTCGACGCGTTCTCCGGTGTGTCGAAGGAAGTGTCGCGCAAACTCGAAGCGCTCCGCGGGTACGCTCCCGAACAGAATCTTCCGGTGTTGCGAGAGCTCCGCGCCGGTACGCTCGGACGCGAGTACGCGCGCCATCTCGACCTCAACGGGCTCGAGCCTCTCGTAATCAGCCCGCACGTGAAGGAGCGCTTCCGAGACAACCCTTACGTGCTGCGGTACACGACGACACACGATCTCCACCATGTGCTCACCGGGTTCGATACCGGCCTGGCCGGTGAGGCGGGATTGATCGCGTTCAACGTGGGACAAGGCTCGGCGCCGGTCGGTCGTGCGATGCTGTGGGTCGCTCGCGTTGTCTACTCGATCCTCTCGCCAAGCCAGGCCCGCGAGATCTGGCACAACGTCCGAGTCGGCCTCGAACTCGGAGAGCACGCCGAGCTCGTGATCGCGCAGCCCATCGAGTGCTTCTTCGAGGAACCCCTGGCGCAGGTTCGAGCGAAGCTCGGCATTCCGGACCCAGGGAAGGCGGGCGTGCTTCCGAGCCGCAGCAGCATCCTCGGCGATATCCTGTACTCACGGAAGAAGGTCGCCTGACCGGTTACTGGGCCGGGTCTCAGAGGAGGGGGACCCGTTGTCCACGATTCGGGAGCCCGCCAAGACGTCGTCCCTGTTGCGGGAGCGACTTTGATGGCACGCCGCTCCGCTACTCGCGGCTTTGGTCGGTTTGGACCGAGCTTCGTGACGAAGGCGGATCCGACGACGGCGTAACCTCGACATGAAGCAGCCGACGTTCTTTATCCGCAGCTAGGCACCCTGCAGATCCCCAGCCTCGACCAACGTCCCCCGTTGGCTCGAACGGTGGCTCGAGGTAAAGCGGCACGAGGTCGCCGGGAAGCCGATCAAATCCTCGAATCGGTGGCTCGCCTTTTGTTGGCGAATCTCAGACTCAGGACACCACGCAATGGCAGTCTGTCGAGGGTTAACCAACATGCGAGTCCGCGTGCCGCTTTCTTCGGCGTGTGCGTCCCACTTGGCGGTGGGTGGCGTAACCGCGCAGCGGCGAGTGCGATCAGTGCGGGCCAGCGCAAAAAGTCGAAACGTCGAACGGAAAAGAATCACCGGTGCCCGGGAGTAGGCATCTCCAGCCGCGTTTAGGCTCCCGACTGCGATCCGTTCCCTCTGCGCCATCTCTGTCAGCGCGGGCTCAGCACCACCACCGGAATGTCGCGCGTCGTTCCGGCCTGGTACTTGTCGTAGTCCGGCCACTGGGCGGTCATGGTGGGCCACAGCCGCTGCTTCTCGGCAGCGCTGGCGGTGCGGGCAGTGACTGGCAGGACCGTATCGCGCACCTGGATCTTCACGTCTGGGTGCGCGAGCAGGTTCTTATACCAGCCCGGATGCTCCGGAGAGCCACCGCGCGAGGCGACGATGACGTAGTTCTTTCCGTCGCGGCCGTAGATGAGCGGGAACTTGCGCGTTCCGCCGGACTTGCGGCCCAGGGTGTGCAGGATTAGGACCGAGGCGCCGTTCCAGTCGTGGCCGGTTTGACCCCCGGTCGCCTCGTACTGTCGGACGTGCTCGTCGCCGAACAGGCTGTAATCAGGCATCTCATGAGGATGGCACGTCTACCGCCGTTCGACGACTCGAGGTGCCGCGCCACCCCGAAACATGAACCGGGGTTCGTCGCTTACGGGGCTAGGTCGCGGGCGGTTCCCGAGCATGCCCCTGCATTGGACCGCCCGTCGCCTGGCTAGTTGGTCCCGAGATACATGACGTGAACGTAAGTCCCCAGCCTCACGTTATAGGCGAGGTACCAGCCAACGTGATCGGGGTCCTCGTAAATCACGATATCGTCACTATCCCATAGCCAGTCATTGCAGAAGCCGAGGTCGAATGGGGCCACGCTAAAGTACCAGCCGCCGAACCAGAAACGGTTGGGCCCTCCGCCCACGATCCGGTGCACGTGGCCGCGGCCGAAACCTCCCGGAAAGTGGCCGTGCTCCGAGGGATGATCGAGATGGTAGTGCGGATCGGTCGGGCCGGTGTCATGCCCGATCCACTCTCCGCCGGTATGCACGTGCGGAGCGTTCGGGTGCCCCGCCTCGTCAACGTAGTTGGGATGTACATCAGGAGCATGTTTTGGAGTCTTCACGGGCGCAGGACCGTGCGCGGGAATGTGTGCAGCGCCCCCTACACCATGACCGCCACCGCCTTGATGCTGTGCAAATGCCGGCAGAGAAAACAACAACAGTGTTGCGAGAGCAACAACTGTCTTTTTCATGCCGCGCTCCTTATCTAAAGGCCAAATTTGGCAGCCCCTCCGAGTCTCCAAGTGTAGCCTCACGCACGGCCCACGGAACTCAGTGCAATTTGTAGATTATCTACATTCTAATAGTGTCGGATGCCGGACACGGATGCACCGATCCGCGCAGCTGAGATCGACGGGTTGTGCGACATGAATCGGGCGCTCGTGCACAGATCGTTTTGAATGGAGCGGCTTCGGCTTGAGGCCGTGGCTCGGCACGCCGGTTGGCCCGATGACCAAGAACGGGCGATGAGTCATCAACGCCGAGCAGCAGTCCTTGCGTTCTCGCGGTCCTCTGTGTGCTCGCCGCCTGCGTAAGTCCGAACACTCGCCCGCTGATGGCACTCTCACGCCGCACATTTGGACCACCTACCCAGGCGATCCATATGACCTGACACCCTTTGCGAGTGCAGAGTCATCAGATAGATCTTCTGCTCGGCACGAATGATCCGTGCTATGAGTTCGGATCGAAGTGAGGCTGGTGCTGCGCTTGAGGAACCGCGCGAGGATCGAGCGCAAATGGGGCGCCGGCACCGTGAACGCTCTTTTGGATTGAAGTTTCCTCCATTTTTGCAAACAAAACTGTGATACTACGATCCAGATCGACGCCGGAGTCAGTGGTGTATCGCTTCACGAGGACGACTTCCGGCGACAATAGGGCACTCATGCAATGATCGAAGGGAAATATGCCATCATGGCGAGAACCTTCCGGCCGCGCAGAAGTCGTCTGTCCATCCCGCTTCGTCTTACCCTGGCTGTCCTCGTGAGTCTTATGCTCTCGTCTTCCTTGTCTCCGGCAGCAGATGACGCGGGAGACAAGAAAGCGGAGGTCATCACGACGAAGACGCCTACCCTTTTTGACAAAGAGGTCGTCAAGCAAATCTGCGATCCGAAGATGACCGACGAGATCCTCACCGTCCACTGTTGCTCCAATGACCTTAATCACTGCTGCGATTGTCCGTCGCGTTGCAACAAACACGAGAAGTCTTGCGACTGCAGCCAATAGGAGCGGCGATATTGCACTTTCACAATATTCATCGGCGGGACGGAGTGGGAGCTTGCCAGGGCCCGGATGGCCGGACCCGAGGCCAGCGACGGCCTGCCTCCTCGGTTCGGTCTTCGACGAGCATGCGCGCGCTCGGCCTCGACACGCGCCGCCGATGCTCGATGGCGCCGGGCCTTGAGCAGCCTGAGGACGCACGCGCACAGCGTCGATGAGCCGGCAACGAAGCTTGCCCGCGACAACCCCTCGTACGATGCGAGGCGCCTCGCTCGGATAGCGTGACGCTGGAGGTCCTCGCCGAGCAGCGAGATCAAACTCCACGAGCTAGGCGTCGGGCGGACAGCCGTCTGGGTGATGCGGGCAGCCGTCTTGCCAGTGGACGGCGTATCTCGCGTTCGCGTCTGGGGCGCCCGCAGCTCTTCGAGCAACGTTGATTGCAGCGCGAGCCCCTTTTGAAAGCGATCCGCTACCTGCAGATAGGCACTGAGGCTCTTTGCCGCTTCGCATCCTCTAGCGCCCTGCGGAGATCCCGATTCAGCGCGTTGGCTTGACCGAGCAGGTCGTCGCCAAGCTCGTCCTCGAGCTCGGCCTTGCGCTGGGGAGCCTGCACTAATGCCGTCCCTATATGAGTGCGGTGACGGCCCACGGCGCTTTTGGTGAGCGTGTATTGTCCCGCTATGTCCCGAATCGCTGTCCCGCTAACCAAGGCTTCGTCGATCCTGCCCCGATTCGGGTGATGGCAGACAGTGCGGGTTCTCGGCATGGGGACCCCTCCGGATTCGATTCTCCTCCCAAGGTCACGGGGGGGGCACTCGGCCGGGGCGCGCGTCAGAGGGCGGCGAGGAGGTCGACCGTGCTGGGGCGGCATTCCGGATCGGAGCCGCGCACGGCGCGGCTTCTACGAGGGAAGACGCGCGAAGCGGTCGCGATTAGTTCGCCGCGCCAACCATAAACTTGATGAGGGCAAACGATGAGCTGCCGCATCCTGATCATTGCGCTGTTCGTGCTGCTCGGTGTCCCAGCGGTCGCTTGGGCCGATCCGACGCCGCCCATCAAGCTCAAATACACCGAAGGCGACTTCGCCGGTGCGACGACCATCTGGTCCGAGGACGGTAGGCGCGTTATGGGGTTCATCGAGTACCGCCAGCACCTGCGGGGCGACCGCTTGCACATCGAACGCGTCGCACACTTTCGCGACGGCTCGAGCGATGCGGACGACGCCGACGTGAAGGTGGGGGCTCGTTTGGAGTCGATCTCCGGACGCTCGATCATCCGCGACACGCGCG
>Ga0116216_10000220_pt1 | contig 52637 bp, 51 predicted proteins | sample Sb_taG_11_FD_89696 | JGI IMG/M metagenome (GOLD analysis project Ga0116216, IMG submission 89696) | Peat soil microbial communities from Weissenstadt, Germany - Sb_50d_3_AS metaG | ecosystem: Environmental > Terrestrial > Soil > Wetlands > Peat | place: Germany: Weissenstadt | collected 2010-09-21
ACACCGTCCGCGTCGACGCCGCCGACGGCGACATCGTGTTCGAGCGCGCGGAGGCGGCGGCGGCCGTCTAACCGCTCCCGGAGGTTGGCGCCCCGTTCCCGTCGTCGACGGTGAACAGGCGCCGCGTGCTCGGTCGAGCCGACGATGTCGGTGAACATGACCGTCGCCAGGACGCGATCCGGATCGTGGGCGCCGCGCGAACCCGTGACGAACTCCTCGATCTCGTCGAGCAACGCGTCGGAATCGCCGGTGAAGTAGATGTGATCGTCGCCGGGCAGCTCCACGTAGCGAGCGTGCGCGATCTGCTCGGCCAGGAAGCGGGCGTTGGCGACGTCGACGAGTCGGTCGCCGCGGCGGTGAGCTTACCGGGAGTGCACGCGCGCAGGACCGAAGCGCGCCGCCGTGGTAGAAGTGCGGCTTCACCACGGCGAGAAGGAAGGATGGCGATGCCGACCTACATCATGCTTTCGACACTGACCCCTGAAGGTGTGCAGACGATCAAGAACAACCCCTCGCGGATTCGCGAGGTGAACCGTGAGGTCGAGCAGCTCGGCGCGACGGTCAAGGCGCAGTGGGCGACGCTGGGCCAGTTCGACTTCGTCAACGTCGTCGAGGCACCGGACGAGAAGACGATCTCCCGCGTGTCGCTCGAGCTCGGCTCGCGCGGCACGGCCAAGTACGAGACGCTGGTGGCGATCCCGATCGATGACTTCATCGGCGCCATCTGACGGCGCGCGGCTGCGGACGCTGGTCGTCGGCTCCGGCGGGCGCGAGCATGCGCTCGTGCACGCGCTGCTGCGCTCGCCGCGGTCCCCGGAGGTGATCTGCGCGCCCGGGAACGCCGGGATCGCCGAGCAGGTCCGGGTGCTCGACGTCGCGGCCGACGACACCGACGGCATCGTCCGGGCGGCTCGCGACGAGCAGGCGTCGCTGGTCGTGGTCGGCCCGGAGGCGCCGCTGGTGGCGGGACTCGCCGACGCGCTGGCGGAGGCGGGGATCCGCTGCTTTGGACCAACCGCCGACGTGGCCAGGCTCGAGGGCTCGAAGGCCTTCAGCAAGGACCTGATGGATGCGGCCAGCGTGCCCACCGCTGACTACAAGGTCGTGCACACGCCCGAGGAGGGGCTCGCGGCGGTAGACCAGTACCCAACGGTGATCAAGGCGGACGGACTCGCCGCCGGCAAGGGCGTGATCATCGCCCCCGACGAAGCGAGCGCCCGTGAGGCGTTCCACGCCCTGCTCGTCGAGCGCCGGTTCGATACCGACCGCGTGGTCGTCGAGGAGCACCTCGAGGGCGAGGAGCTCTCGCTGCTCGCGCTGTGCGACGGACGCACCGCCGTGCCGCTCGCGTCGGCGCAGGACTACAAGCGGATCTTCGACGACGACGAGGGGCCGAACACCGGCGGGATGGGGTCGTACTCGCCGGTCCCGTCCGTCGACGATGCGCGCGCTCGCGAGATCTGCGAGTCCGTCCACCAGCCGGTGATCGACGAGCTGGCGCGACGCGGGATGCCGTTCCACGGAGTCCTGTACGCCGGTCTGATGATGACCCCCGACGGCATCAAGGTGCTGGAGTTCAACGTCCGTTTCGGCGATCCCGAGACCCAGGCGATCCTGCCGCGGCTCCGCACCGATCTGCTCGGGTTGCTCGAGTCCGCCACCCTCCTCGGTGGGCTTGACGGAGCTCGGCCCGAGTGGGCGCCGGAGACCGCCGTGACCGTCGTCCTCGCCAGCCGGGGCTACCCTGCCACGTCCTCGAGTGGCGACGTGATCACCGGGTTGGACCAGGTTCCGGCCGACGTGTTCGTGACCCACGCCGGCACGGCGCGATCCCGGTCCGGAAAGCTCGTCACCGCGGGAGGGCGCGTGCTCAACGTGACGGCGCTCGGCCGCGACGCGGCCGGCGCCCGGGCCGCCGCATATGCTGCCGCGGACATGATCGAGTTCGATGGCAAGCAATTCCGCGGCGACATCGCGCTGCGGCTCGTCGCGGGTGAGCGGAGCCGCGCATGAGCGAGCAGGAGCAACAGGCTCCTCAGGCGATCGCCGAGCCGGCGGCGGCGTTCGAAGAGCTCGACATCGGCGGACCGCTAGTCGGGATCGTGATGGGTTCGAAGAGCGACATGGCCGCGATGGAGGCCGCTGAGAAGGAGCTGAGCGACCGCGGGATCACATCCGAGGTGCGGGTGATGTCCGCCCACCGCGAGCCCGACAAGGTCGCCGAGTACGCCAAGAACGCCCGGATCCGGGGCCTGCGCGTGATCATCGCCGGCGCCGGCCTGTCGGCGGCGCTCCCGGGTGTCGTCGCCGCCCACAGCGATCTGCCGGTCATCGGCGTTCCGCTGACGAGCCGCACGTCGGTGGCCGGCGGGCTCGATGCGCTGCTCTCGATCGCGCAGATGCCCCCCGGCGTGCCGGTGGCGTGCGTCGGGGTGGACAACGCCCGCAACGCGGCCGTGCTCGCGGCCCGGATCCTGGCGGCGTGAGCACACGCTAGCCTTCAGCGCGAGCGGCTGATGCCCGATGCCATCGTTCATGTGTCTGCGGTAGCGGGCAGTCCTCTGCTCGATTCCGCCGGCGAGCGGCTCGGGCAGGTCGAGGACGTGATCGCGCAGCTCGACTCTGGTGAGGACCGCCCTCCCGTGATCGGGCTGAAGGCACGGATCGGCGGCCGAGAGCTGTTCGTCCCGGCGTCTCGGATCGAACGGCTCGAGCCAGACGCCGCGCGCACGGCGACGACCAAGCTCAACCTTGCGCAGTTCGAACGTCGCCCGGGCGAGGTTCTGCTTCGCGCCGACCTGCTCGATCGAAGCCTGATCAATGTCGAGACCGCCAGATTGGTGAGGGCACGGGAGGTGGAGCTCGTCTGCGACGGTGGAACCTGGCGCGTGGCGGGGATCGATCCGAGCTTCCGCACGCGCCTGTGGCGCCTGCTGCCGCGCCGCTTCCGCGGTCACGACACTGAACACACGCAGTTCATCGCCTGGGAGAACATGGAGCCGTTTGTCGCGCACGTTCCGACGTCCCGGCTGAAGCTCGCCTCACGGAGACTCGCACGACTGCACCCGGCCCAGATCGCCGACCTCGTCGAGGCCGCCAGCCACGAGGAGGGCGAGGAGATCCTGCAAGCCGTTGGCCAGGACAAGGAACTCGAAGCAGACGTGTTCGAGGAGCTCGACGACGAGCACCAGGTCGAGTTTCTGCGCGGGCGCTCCGATCCGGAGGTAGCCGAGGTCCTGGGTCGGATGGCGAGCGACGATGCCGCCGATCTGCTGCTGGAGATCGACCAGGACCGACGCCTGCCGATCCTCGACCTGCTGCCGCCCGCCAAGCAGCGCAAGATCAGAAGCCTGCTCGGGTATAACCCGTCCACGGCCGGGGGCATCATGAATCCGGACTTCGTCTCGGTGGGCGCCGACGCGACGGTGGGCGACGCGCTGGCGGCCGTGCGGGCCACCGAGCTCGGCCAACAGCCGGGGTCGATCGTGTGCGTGCTTGGCGATCACGCCACGCTGCTCGGCGCCTTGTCGCTGACGGATTTGGTGCGAGTCGACCCGCAAGAGAGGGCCTCCAAGCTGATCGAAAACACGCCAATCCCGACTGTCTCGGCGGAGGCCGACATCCCGGAGGTCGCGACATTGATGAGCGATTACAACCTGATCGCGATGCCGGTCCTCGACGGCGACGGTAAGCCGGTCGGGGTGATCTCGGTCGACGACGTGCTCGAGCTGCTGATTCCCGAGGAGTGGCGGTGGCGGGCGGGTGCCGCGCGCAGCTGAAGGCTGGCCCGCGGGCGCCTTCGGTGGTACCCTCGAATCGGCCGCAAGTTCGCGGTTTTACACATGTTTCACAAGATGAGCGACACCTGCGCATATCAAGACGGCGAGCGACCCCGAAGTAGCAGCCCCGCGGTCGGCACCGTGAGGGTCCGCTCGCGCGTTTGGACCTGAGCTCCAGGCGCTTGAAAAGACCTCCGGCCCGCCGCGGCTCCTGCGGACGGGCATCCGAGAAAGGAGGTCGAGCAGATGGCGAGCAATCCATCCCCGCCGGTGACGCCGACGCCGCCGCGCGAGCGCGCCGTGCTCGACTCCGCGCACGTCGGGGACATCCGCGGTGCGTTCGGCACGATCCGACAGCACGAGGAGGCGCATCGAGGCCTGCGCTCGCGGCTGCTGGTGATGCTCGCGATCATCGGCCCCGGGCTGATCGTGATGGTCGGCGACAACGACGCCGGCGGAGTCGCCACCTACTCGCAAGCGGGACAGAACTACGGGACCAGCCTGCTGTGGGTGCTGTTGCTACTGGTGCCCGTGCTGGTGGTCAATCAGGAGATGGTCGTAAGGCTCGGCGCGGTCACGGGCGTGGGCCACGCGCGGTTGATCAAGGAGCGGTTCGGTCCGTTCTGGGCCTGGTTCTCGGTGATCGACCTGTTCGTGCTCAACTTCCTCACGGTCGTCACCGAGTTCATCGGCGTCAGCCTCTCGCTCGGCTACTTCGGCATCTCGCAGTACGTGGCGGTGCCGATCGCTGCCGGGGCGCTGGTCGGGATCACCGCCAGCGGCAGCTTTCGCTCGTGGGAGCGCTCGATGTTCGTGTTCGTGTTCGCGAATCTCCTCGTCATCCCGCTGTTCTTCCTGAGCCATCCCAAGGGCGGTCCGATCCTTCACGGCTTCTTCGTGCCCGGCATCCAGGGTGGCGCCAACTCGACCTCGGTGCTCCTGATCATCGCGATCGTCGGTACGACCGTGGCTCCGTGGCAGCTGTTCTTCCAGCAGTCGAACATCGTCGACAAGCGGATCACGCCACGCTGGATCAACTACGAGCGCCTGGACACGTACCTCGGCGCGGTCATCGTCGTTGTCGGCGCCGCGGCGCTGATGTGCGTCTCCGCGTTTGCATTCGCGGGCACGCCGTACGCCGGCAATTTCACCGACGCCGGAGGCACGGCGCGCGGTCTTGAGCACGTCATCGGCCCGGCTGCGGGCGCGTTCTTCGCCATCGTGCTGCTCAATGCCTCGCTGATCGGCGCCGGCGCTCTGACCCTCTCCACGAGCTATGCGTTCGGCGACATCTTCGGGACCAAGAGCTCGCTGCACCGCACATTCCGCGAGGCGAAAGGGTTCTATTCGATGTTCACGCTCGTGGTCATCGGCGCCGCGGTGATCGTGCTGATCCCGGGGGCTCCGCTCGGCCTGATCACCGAGGCCGTGCAGGCCCTGGCCGGCGTGCTGCTCCCGAGCGCGAGCATGTTCCTGTTGCTGCTCTGCAACGACCGCGAAGTGCTCGGGCCATGGCGCAACGGCGTCGCGCTCAATGTGCTGGCCACCGTGATCGTCGCGGTGCTCGTGCTCCTGTCGCTGATCCTGATGGCGACGACGTTGTTTCCGAGTATCGACGTCACGACGGTCTCCCTGATCGGCGGCGTGCTGCTGGCCGGCGGACTCCTCGGGTTCGGCGGATTCGCGCTTCGCTCAGCGCGTCGGCCGGGCCCCAAGGCGCCGGGGATCAGCGGCAGCGAGCCGCCCATCCCGAAGGAGCAGTGGACGATGCCGCCGCTGGCGCTGCTGGCGCGCCCCGCTGCCTCGACGGGACGCAAGGTCGCGATGCTCGCGATGGAGGGTTACCTCCTGCTCGCGGTCGCGCTGCTGATCGTCAAGGCCGTGCAACTGGCGGGCGGCTGAGACGCGCCGATGCCGCCGCCTCCCCGATAATCGGCTCGTGATCGCTCGCTATACCCGTGACGCTCTCGCCGAGGCGTGGTCGGACCACGCCCGGTTCGAGGCCATGCGCCAGGTGGAGGTGGCCGCCTGCGAGGAGATGGACGGTCCCAGCGCCGAAGAGCTCGAGGCGATCCGGCGCGCGACCTTCACCGTCGAGGCGATCGAGGAGCGCGAGAAGCTCACCGAGCATGACACGGCCGCGTTCGTCGACGTCCTCTCGGCCTCGGCCGGGCCCGCCGGCCGCTGGATCCACCACGGACTGACCTCGAGCGACGTGCTCGACACCGGCTTGGCGCTGCAGCTGCGGCGGGTCGGCGAGCTCGTGCTGCCGGATTCGCGCCGGCTTGTGCACGCGCTCGCCGCTCGGGCCCGCGAGCACGTGCACACGCTGTGCGTCGGGCGAACCCACGGGATCCACGCCGAGCCGACGACGTTCGGGATCAAGCTCGCCGGCTTTGCCTTCGAGGCGGATCGCAACGCCCGGCGGCTGGAGCGGGCGTTCGAACAGGCCGCGGTCGGGGCGATCTCGGGCGCAGTCGGCACGTACTCCGCGACCTCGCCCGACTTCGAGGAACGGGTGCTCGGGCGGCTCGGACTGGAGCGCGAGCCCGTCTCGACGCAGGTGGTCGCGCGCGACCGCCATGCCGAGCTGCTCCAGGCGATCGCGCTCGCCGGCGCGGGGCTCGAGCGGTTCGCGACCGAGCTCCGCCATCTGGCGCGGACCGAGGTCGGCGAGGTGCGTGAGCCGTTCGCAGAGGGGCAGAAGGGCTCGAGCGCGATGCCGCACAAGCGCAACCCGATCAAGTCAGAGCAGGTAGCGGGTCTGGCGCGCGTGCTCCGGGGCAACGCCTCCGCTGCGGTCGAGAACGTCGCGCTGTGGCATGAGCGCGACATCTCTCACTCGTCGGTCGAGCGGATCATCCTGCCGGACTCGACGACCCTGCTCGACCACATGCAGCGGCGCGTGATCGCGCTCGTCGAGGGGATGGTCGTCGACGCCCGCCGGATGCGGGAGAACCTCGAGCTCACCCACGGCGCGCTGTTCTCGCAGCGAGTCCTGCTGGCGCTGGTCGAGCAGGGCCTCACCCGCGACGACGCCTACCGGATCGTCCAGCGGCTGGCGGAGTGGGCGCTCGACGAGCGCGTGCCCCTGCGCGACCTAGTGGCCGCCGACCCGGTCGGCGCCACGCTCGATCTCGACGCGATCTTCGACTACGCGCCGTTCGTTCGCCACGCCGACGAGATCGTCGGACGGCTGGATGCGATCGACCTAGGAGTTGTTCCAGAAGCGGCTGGCGTGGGCGAAGGTCTGGCGCGTCCCTGAGTTGATCAGGTACGAGCAGATCCCGTGTTCGTGGTGATTGCGGGCGTAGAACTTGGCCACCATCGAGAACTTGCCGTGGACGGCCCCGGTCCCGGTCGGCCACTGGTACCAGCTGCTGTTGTGGATCTCGGCCGTGTAGGTGCTGGCGCAACCGCCCGCGGGGTTGACCTGTTCGCCTGAGATGACGCGGTTGGCGTTGCCGGTGGCGTTGCCGGACACCGTCTCGTTGAAGTAGTGGTGGAAGACGTTGGCGGTCGGTCCAGTGACCTTGATCGTGTTCTTGCCGCTCGTCTTCGTTTTGGTCTTGGGCTTGGACTTGTGGTGCTTCTTCGCCGCATGGTGCGTCTTGGGCGGCGGGTGATGCTTCTTCTTGCCCGCCACGGCCACCCCGGTCGCCCCAACCGCAAACACCGCCGTCAGCGCCACGACGGTACGAATACGACTGCCCAGCATTGCTACCCCCTCGTCAATCCTGCACAATAGTCCGTAAACCTGGACTATATCCGGGCGTTTCAGTGAGCGGTAAAGCAGTCGGCGTCGCGCTGGGCGCACACCGCTCGCGGGCGCGGCCTCGCGGGCGCGGCCGGCGCCGGGGCCGTTGCTAGGATCGCTCCAGTGACCGCCATCGCTGACCTGCCCCTCATCGCCTCGGGGAAGGTCCGCGAAATCTATGACCTCGGCGACTCGCTGCTGATCTCCGCCTCGGACCGGATCTCGACGTACGACGTCGTCCACCCGAACCCGATCCCGGACAAGGGCAACGTCCTCACCGGACTCTCGACGTTCTGGTTCGAGCGCACCACCGGGATCGTCCCGAACCACTTCGTGTCGGTGACCGACGGGGTGCCGGATGAGGTCCGCGGCTGCGCGATGGTCGTTCGCAAGCTCCAGATGCTGCCCGTCGAGTGCGTCGTGCGCGGCTATCTGAGCGGGTCGGGGTGGAAGGACTATCAGCGGACCGGAGCCGTGTCGGGAATCGAGTTGCCGCCGGGACTGCGCGAGTCCGACCGGCTCCCCGAGCCGATCTTTACCCCATCCACGAAGGCCGAGGTCGGGCATGACGAGGCGATCGACTTCGAGGGGGCCGCGAGTCTCGTCGGCGACCGGGCACTCGCCGAACGGCTTCGCGACGTGTCGATCGCGGTCTACCAGCACGCCGCCGATCACGCCCGCTCGCGGGGGATCATCCTCGCCGACACGAAGTTCGAGTTCGGTCTCGATGTCGACGGGGAGCTGACGCTCGGCGACGAGGTCTGCACGCCCGACTCATCGCGCTTCTGGCCCGCCGACGAGTACGAACCGGGCCGCGGCCAGCCGAGCTTCGACAAGCAGTTCGTGCGTGACTGGGCCTCGTCGACCGGATGGGACCGCAATCCGCCGGCGCCGACGATTCCGGTCGACGTGGTCGCCCGGACGCGGGAGAAGTATGTCGAGGCCTACGAGCGGATCGTGGGCGATCCGTTCGACGAGTGGCTTCGGCGCACCGGCGCGGCATGAGGGCGCGCGTCCTCGTCAGGCCGAAGGAGGGGATCCTCGATCCGCAAGGTCAGGCCGTTGAGCGGGCGCTGCCGGCCCTGGGTTTCCAGGGCGTGAGCCACGTCCACGTCGGCCGGTTGGTCGAGCTCGAGGTCGACGACCCGGCCCGCCTCCCGGAGATGTGCGAGCGGCTGCTCGCCAACCCGCTGATCGAGGAGTACGAGATCGTCTCGGAGGGCTCGTGAAATTCGGCGTGATCCGCTTTCCCGGGTCGTGCGACGAGGTCGATGCGCTCCAGGCCGCGGCGCGGGTGGGGGATGCCGTGCTGCTGTGGCACGCCGACCGCGACCTGCACGGCGTCGACGCGGTCGTCGTCCCCGGCGGGTTCTCCTACGGCGACTACCTCCGGGCCGGGGCGATCGCCCGGTTCGCGCCGGTGATGGAGGAGGTCAGCGAGTTTGCTAACGCCGGCGGGCTGGTGCTGGGCATCTGCAACGGCTTCCAGGTGCTGTGTGAGGCCGGCCTGCTGCCGGGCGCGCTGCTGCCGAATCTGTCGCTGCGGTTCGTGTGCCGGCAAGTCGGCTTGGAGGTGGTCGACAACGACAGCGCGTTCACGCGCGCGTGTGACGAAGGACAGCGGCTGTCGATCCCGGTCAAGCACACGACGGGCCGGTTCTACGCCCCCGCGGACGAGCTCGACCGCCTCGAGGCGGCCGGTCAGGTCCTGCTCCGATACGCGCCGGGCGAGAACCCGAACGGGTCCCTGCGCGACATCGCCGGCGTCCGCAACGAGCGCGGGAACGTGTTCGGGCTCATGCCGCATCCCGAGCACGCCGTGGACCCACTGACCGGGTCGACCGACGGGCTGAAGATCTTCGAGTCGATGAGAACGCATGTCGCCGACCGCGTCCTCGTCTAGGCATAGGGCTCTCGGGCTCTCCGACTACGAGTACGAGTTGATCCTCGATCGGCTCGGACGCGAGCCGAACGGGGTCGAGCTGGCGATGCTGTCGCTGATGTGGTCCGAGCACTGTGCTTACAAGCACTCGCGCAAGCTGTTGCGCCGGCTGCCGACCGAGGGGCCGCACCTGTTGATGGGGCCGGGAGAGAACGCCGGGGCAGTCGACGTCGGCGGCGGGCTGGCCGTGGCGTTCAAGGTCGAGTCGCACAACCATCCGAGCGCGGTCGAGCCGTTTCAGGGCGCGGCGACCGGCGTTGGCGGGATCCTGCGCGACGTGTTCGCGGTCGGGGCGCGCCCGATCGCCGTGCTCGACTCCCTGCGGTTCGGCGAGCCATTTGGGTCACAGCGCTCTCGGTATCTGCTCGAGCGCGCCGTGGCCGGGATTGGCCATTACGGCAACTCGATCGGCGTCCCCACGATCGGGGGCGAGATTTACTTCGAGCAGAGTTACGAGCAGAACTGCCTGATCAATGCGATGTGCCTCGGGCTCGCCCCGCACGAGCGGCTGACCCGAAGCGCCGCCGCCGGCCCGGGCAATGTGCTTGTGTTACTCGGCGCCCTGACCGGCCGTGATGGGATCGGCGGCGCGTCCGTGCTCGCGAGCGCCGAGCTCGGCGAGGGCGATGAGGCGAAGCGGCCGTCGGTGCAGATCGGAGACCCGTTCGCGGAGAAGAAGCTGCTCGAGTGCTGTCTGGAGCTGCTCGACCGCGAGCTGCTGGTCTCGCTCCAGGACCTCGGCGCCGCCGGGCTCACGTCGTCGGCCTCGGAGATGGCCAGCAAGGGTGGCGTCGGGCTCGACATCGACGTCTCCCGGGTGCCCCTGCGCGAGGAGGGGCTCGAGCCGTTCGAGATCATGGTCTCCGAATCGCAGGAGCGGATGCTGTGCGTGGTCGCCCCCGAGCGGGTCGGCCAGGTGATCGAGGTGTGCGAGCGGTGGGAGACGCTGGCGACGCCGATCGGCAGCGTTACCGATTCCGGCTATGTGCGCGTGCTCGACGCCGGGACCCTCGTCGGCGAGCTTCCCGTCGAGGTGCTCGTCGACGCGTGCCCGCTCTACGACCTGGAGCCGGTTCCGGCGCCGGATGATGCGCCGCTGTACGGCGCGCCCGACCGGGTGCTGGCCGGCGGGGAGTCCGCGGGCGAGACGCTCTTGGCGCTGTTGCGCTCGCCGAACATCGCCTCCCGGCGTCCCGTGTTCGAGCAGTACGACTGGATCGTGCAGTCTCGGACGGTGCGGCGCCCCGAGGAGGCCGACGCCGCCGTGCTGACGCTGCCTGATGGCGGCGCGATCGGCGTCTCGATCGACGGCAACGGACGCCGCGTCGCCTGCGATCCCCGGGCCGGCGCGACCGAGGCCGTGTACGAGTGCTCGGCGAACCTCGCCTGCGTGGGGGCGGAGCCGCTCGGCCTGACGAACTGCCTGAACTTCGGCAACCCGGAGAAGCCGCACGTGGCCTGGCAGCTGGTCGAGGCCGTGGAGGGCCTGGCCCACGCCTGCGAGGTGTTGGGGGTTCCGGTCGTCGGCGGCAACGTGTCGCTCTACAACGAGGCGCCCAGCGGCCCGATCTTCCCCACGCCGGTCGTCGGGATGGTGGGCCGCCTGCCCGACGCCTCGCGAGCCGGGCGGCTCGGTTTCGCGCGCGAGGGAGACCTGATCGCGCTGGTGGGCGAGATCGAGCCGTCCCTGACCGGATCCGAGCTGGCCAAGCTCCGGGGGGCGGCGCCGGCGGGCTCCCTGCCGCCCATGAAGGCGGCGGCCGTCCGTGATGCGCATCGAGCCGTCCGGGATGGCATCCGGTCTGCGGCGCTACATAACGCACACGATGTCTCAGAGGGCGGGGTGGCGGTAGCCCTGGCTGAGTGCTGCGTGGCCGGCGGGCTCGGGTCGTCGGTCGACCTGGGCGACGTCGGGGAGGTCGGGCTGTTCGGAGAGGCGCCGGGGCGGGCGTTCGTGGTGTCGGGCCCTCTCGACGCACTCGAGTCGGCGGGCGGCCGCGTGATCGGGCGGGTCGGCGGCGACCGGCTGTCGATTCGCGCCGGCGAGCTGCAACCGGACCTCGCTGTTTCCGAGCTCGGCGACGCCCGGGACAGCGGGCTCAGGAAACTGGTCTAGTCCCGCTGCTAGCCTTGTTTGCAGGGCTCTGATGCCTCCTGTGACCGATCATCGCGACGGGCCACGAGACGAGTGCGGCGTGTTCGGGATCTACGCCCCCGAGCACGATGTCGCGCGTCTCGCCTACTTTGGGCTGTTCGCCCTCCAGCACCGCGGACAGGAGTCCGCGGGGATCGCCACTGCTCCGCGGGGCGGCAGCATCATGGCGATCCGCGATCAGGGGCTCGTGGCCCAGGTGTTCGACGAGCACATGCTGCGCTCGCTCGTCGGCGACATGGCGATCGGCCACGTCCGCTACTCGACCACGGGTTCATCGGAATGGGAGAACGCCCAGCCGATCGTCCGTGACGATCGCCGGACGCTCGCGCTGGCCCACAACGGCAACCTGATCAACGCCGTCGAGCTCCACTCCGAGCTGCGCGGCCAGGACGTGCCGTTCCGCTCGACCTCGGACTCCGAGATCATCGCCGCGCTGCTCGCGACCCATCCGGCCGAGCGGATCGAGGACGCGGTCGCCGAGGTGCTCCCGCGGCTGCGAGGAGCGTTCTCGACGGTCGTCATGACCGAGGACGCGGTCGTCGCGTTCCGCGACCCGCACGGTCTCCGGCCGCTCGCGCTGGGGATGATCGAGGACGGCGACGGTGGCGCTGCCTATTGCGTCGCCAGCGAGTCCTGCGCGTTCGACCTGATCGGCGCCCGCTTCCTGCGCGAGATCCAGCCCGGCGAGGTCGTCACGCTGACCGGACGCGGGATCCAGACCCGGGTGGTGGCCGGATCCGAGCGCCACGCGTTCTGCGTGTTCGAGTACATCTACTTCGCGCGTCCCGACTCGCGGATGGCGGGGACGGTGCTGCAGGTCGCCCGGGCGCGGATGGGCGAGATCCTGTGGCGCGAGGCGCCTGTGGCGGCCGATCTCGTGATCCCGGTGCCGGACTCCGGCAACGCCGCGGCGCGCGGCCTCGCTCGCGCGGCCGGATTGCCCCAGGACGACGGCTTCATCAAGAACCGCTACGTCGCCAGGACGTTCATCCAGCCCGGCCAGGAGCTCCGGCGCCACGGCCTGCGGCTGAAGTTCAACCCGCTGCCCGAGGTCGTCTCCGGCAAGCGGCTGATCGTCGTCGACGACTCGATCGTGCGCGGCAACACGACCCGTCAGATCGTGCAGATGCTGCGCGACGCCGGCGCCGCCGAGGTTCACCTGCGGATCTCGGCCCCGCCGATCAAGCACCCCTGCCACTACGGGATCGACATGTCCACGCGCGAGGAGCTGATCGCCCACAACCGCGACGTGACCGAGATAACCACCGAGCTCGGCGCCGACTCCTTGCACTACCTGTCGATGGAGGGCGTCTACGAGGCGGTCGGGGTCTCGCCGGCGACGCACTGCGACGCCTGCTTCACCGGCGACTATCCGCTCGAGGGCACCGAGCAGGCCAACGGGAAGTTCGAGCTCGAGTCAGAGCTGCCGCTGGTCCGGGCGTAGGAGGGGCTCTGCCTCGAGGCCCGTGTGCGGGCGGCGCTGTGTATCGCCTCGCTCGCCGGGGGCCGCCGCTCCCGGCGGTATCGTCGCCGGTCCGATGGACGCCCGCCAGTCACTGCACACGATCTTTGGCTTCGACGGCTTTCGCCCCGGCCAGGCCGAGGCGGTCGCCGCGGCGCTGAGCGACCGCGACTCGCTCGTGGTGATGCCGACCGGGTCGGGCAAGTCGCTCTGCTACCAGCTTCCGGCGCTGATGCGAGACGACCTGACGCTGGTCGTCTCGCCGCTGGTGTCGCTGATGCAGGACCAGGTGCAGGCGTTGGCGGGCGTGGCGCCGGGGCGGGTCGAGCTGGTCAACGCCCAGCGCGGGGGCGCCCTGAACGCGCAAGCGATAGAGCGGGCGGCGCGCGGCGAGGTCCGAGTGCTGTACGTGGCGCCTGAGCGGTTCGGCTCGCCCGGGTTCGAGGCGGCGGTTTCCCGCGCGCGGGTTGGTCTGTTCGTCGTCGACGAGGCTCACTGCGTGTCGCAGTGGGGACACGATTTCCGGCCTGACTACTTCACGCTCGCGTCGGCAGCGAAACGCCTCGGGGCCCGCGCGACGATCGCGCTGACCGCGACGGCGACGCCGCGGGTGGCTGACGACATCGTGCGCCGCCTCGCGCTGCGCGACCCGGTCCGCGTGACCACTGGCTTTGACCGTCCGAACCTGAGCTTCGCAGTGGTGCCATGCGGGGGCGCGCTGGACAAGGGGCGACGGATCGCCGCCGTGCTCGGTGCGCCGGACGCGTTGCCGGCGATCGTCTACGCCGGCACGCGTGACTCCAGTGAGCAGTTGGCGCAGCTGCTGATGCGTGCGCTCGGCGAGGAGGTGGTCGTTTACCACGCGGGTCTTGACCGGCGCGTGCGCGCCGTGACGCAGGAGCGGTTCATGGCGGGCGACGTGCGCGTGATCGTCGCCACCAACGCGTTCGGGATGGGAATCGACAAGGCCGACGTCCGCACCGTCTGCCATGCCTCGGTCCCCGGATCGCTTGAGGCTTACTATCAGGAGGCCGGACGGGCGGGGCGGGATGGCCGGCCGTCGCGGTGCCTGTTGTTCGCCGAGCAGCGCGACAAGGGGCTGCACGTGTTCTTCATCCAGCGGGCTCGGGTGTCGGAGGGCAACTTCGAGGCGATCGCGGAGCGGTTGCGCTGGGCCGGTCTCGACGGACGCTACGACGTGGCCCTGTCTGAGCTGGCAGGAGTACTGGGCCGGCGATCGGACGAGGACGCGGTGCGGGCGGTGATCGGGCACCTGGCGCGGGCCGGCTTGGTCGCTCCGTCGCCGGCGCCGCCCGACCGCGCGGTGGGACGGGTCGTCGGGGAGTGGGATCGCCGGACGCTGGCCATCTGCCTGACCTCCGCACGCGACGCCGAGCGTGCCCGGTGGGCTCAGTACCGGGCGGTGTGGGACTACGTGGAGCGCTCGCAATGCCGGCGGGCGGCATTGCTGGCTCATTTCGGCGACCGGTCTGTGCCGCAGCCTCGGGTTGACTGCTGCGATACGTGTGCGCCCGGGTTGGTGCCGCCGGTGCTCGGCCGTCCCGCTGCGCCCGCCACGGACGGCGCGGGGGTGTCGTCGGATCTGGACGATGCGATCGTCAAGGTCGTGCGCTCGGCGCGGCCGCCGGTCGGCCGGACGCGGGCGGTCGAGATCCTGCGTGGTGGTCGCTCGAAGGTGATCGTCCAGTACGCCTACGACTCGCTTCCGCTGTATGGCGAGTTCGCTCACCTCCGTTCCGCCGACGTCCTCGGGCGGGTTGACGAGTTGCTCGAGTCGGGGACCCTGCGCTCATCCGGCGGTAAGTTCCCGAAGCTCCGCGCCGCATGAACGTCGCCGTCCTCGCCTCGGGCGAGGGGACCAACCTCCAGGCGCTGATCGATCGCGTCAACGGCCGTGACAACGTCGAGCTCGTTGCCGTTGCGTCGGACAAGCCCGACGCCCGGGCGCTGGAGCGAGCGCGGACGGCGGGCGTGCCGACCGCCTCGTTTGTGCTGTCCGCATATGGCGAGCGCGAGGAGCGCGACCACGCGATCTCCCAGTGGCTGTTCGGGCAGGGGACGGAGCTCGTCGTACTGGCGGGCTACATGCAGCTGTTGAGCCCGTCGTTCCTGGCCGCGTTCCCGCAGCGGGTGATCAACGTCCACCCTGCTCTGCTGCCGGCCTTTCCCGGCCTGACCGCGGTCGAGCAGGCGATCGCGTACGGGGTCAAGGTGTTCGGGGTCACGGTCCACTTCGTCGACGAGGGGGTCGACACCGGCCCGGTGATCCTCCAGCGCGCGATCGAGCTGCCGGGCGCCCGCGTCCCCGATGATGTCCTCGGGGCGCTGCACGAGATCGAGCACGAGCTGCTGCCTGAGGCGGTCCGGCTGATCGCGCTCGGGGCCGTCAGCTTCGACCCGGCGAACCCGCGCCGTGTCGTGATCGACCGGTAGAGTCGGATGACGATGGAACAGGACATCCGTCCTTCCACCGGGTTCGAGCTGACCGATCCGGGTGAGGTTCAGATCGCCCGCGCGCTCCTGTCCGTTTCGGACAAGACGGGGATCGTGGAGTTCGCCCGTGGGCTCGCGGATCTCGGGGTCGAGATCGTCTCGACCGGAGGGACCGCCGGCGCACTCGAGGAGGCAGGCGTACCCGTCCGGTCAATCACCGATTTCACCGGCTTTCCCGAGATCATGGACGGCCGGGTCAAGACGTTGCACCCGAAGCTCTACGCGGGTCTGCTTGCCGTCCGAGACGAGGAGTCCCACATGCAGGCGGCCCGCGAGCAGGAGATCGAGTTCGTCGACCTGGTGTGCGTGAACCTGTATCCGTTCGAGCGGACCGCCGCCCAGCGCGGCATCTCCGACGGGGAGGTGATCGAGAACATCGACATCGGCGGCCCGACGATGATCCGTGCCGCCGCCAAGAACTGCGCGTTCGCTGCGCCCGTCGTGAGCCCCGAGAGCTACGACGCCGTGCTCGCCGAGCTGCGCGAGTCCGACCGTAAACTGTCGCTCGCCACTCGGGAGAACCTCGCGGCGGAGGCGTTCGCCTACACGGCGCGCTACGACACGGCGATCGCGCGGTGGTTCCAGGAGAAGCGCGAGGACTTCCCGCCCCTGTTCGTACGCGCCTTCGAGAAGGTGCTCGAGCTGCCCTACGGCGAGAACCCGCACCAACGTGCGGCCTACTACGCGCAGGTCGGCGCCCGGACCCACATCCTGTCGATGATCTCCCAGCTCGGCGGCAAGGAGATCTCACTCAACAACCTGCTCGACCTCGATGCCGGGCGGATGCTGCTGGCTGAGTTCCAGATTCCGGCCTGCGTGATCATCAAGCACAACAACCCGTGCGGCGTGGCCGTGGGAACGACGCTGCTCGAGGCCTACGAGAAGGCGTTCGCGTGCGACCCGATGTCCGCGTTCGGCGGGGTGATCTGCCTCAACCGCCGAGTCGACCGCGAGCTGGCGGAGGTGCTGGTCGGGCAGTTCATCGAGGTGCTGTTCGCGCGTGGCTACGACGACGACACGCTCGAGGTGCTCCAGACCAAGCCGAACACTCGGATCCTGGACGACCGCGAGCGCCGGACCGCGAACATGATCGATCCCCAGCTGCGCCAGGTCGTGGGCGGAATGCTCGTCCAGGATCGCGACTCCGATCTTGAGGATCGCGCCGACATGCAGGTCGTCAGCGAGCGCCGCCCCACCGAGGCGGAGTGGAGCGAGATGCTGTTCGCCTGGAAGGTCTGCAAGCACGTCCGTTCGAACGCGATCGTGCTGTCCCGTGATCTGGCGACAATCGGCATCGGCGCCGGCCAGATGAGCCGGGTCGATTCGGTACGGCTCGCGATCGAGAAATCTCGAACCGAGATCGCCGGCGCGGTGATGGCGTCGGATGCCTATTTCCCGTTCCCCGACGGTCCCCAGCTGGCCCTCGAGGCCGGGGTCGGGGCGATCATCCAGCCGGGTGGCTCGATCCGTGATCCGGACGTCGTGGCGGCGGTCGACGCCGCCGGCGCCGCGATGGTGTTCACCGGCCGGCGGCACTTCAAGCATTGATGGGTGACGTCGAGCGCCTCGGCGGCGACCCGCCCGCGCCGTGGGAAGGCGTCTACGGCTACAGCCGCGTGCTCAGGGCCGGCCAGTTCGTCCTGATCGGCGGCACCACCTCCGTTAGCGAGGACGGCGTCGTCGGCGGCGGGACCCCGTACGAGCAGGCCGTCGAGATCCTCCGCAAGCTCGAGCACGAGCTCGGGCGCGCCGGCGCCCGCCTGGCCGACGTGATCCAGACCCGCACCTATGTGACCGACATATCCCGGGCCGACGAAGTCGGCCGCGCCCTCGGAGAAGCGTTCGGCCAGGTGCGACCGCTGATGACGATGGTCGAGGTCAGCGCCCTGATCGATCCGCGGATGCTCGTCGAGATCGAGGCCGTGGCGCTGCTGCCATGATGGTGGTAAGCCGCCGTAGCTCAGCTGGCAGAGCAGCGGACTTTTAATCCGAAGGTCGTGGGTTCGATCCCCACCGGCGGCATGGGAAAGGCCCGCCGTACATCGGGATGTTGGTCGGGCGACGCACGGCGGATTTATAGAAATGTCCCAAATATGTCCCGAGGTGCAGAAGAAGATCGGGCTGCCGTGAGCACTGCGGCGCCAGCGGAAACGTAGAACCCTTACTACCTGAAACTACGGATCTTCTTTCGCCCGGGCGGACGTAGAGTTAAGTGAGTCATAGAGCGTGAGTGTTCCGAACGAGGAATGACCGCCAAACCGGCCAGCGGCAGCTTTAGCCGCTTACGTTGCGGCGCTCACGCTCTTGGCGTGTTGGCAGAGCACTACGCTGTCGACCGACGCGAGCGACCGTGGGCGTTGTCCTAGCGTGCGTACGGGCGCGTAATCTGGAGCGTCCGTCCGCTGGGGCGACAGCCGATAATCATCGGGGTGTCGATCTTCCTCGCCCGCCCGGAGCGGCCCGCGGACGGATCCCGCTGGCGGTCAAGGACCTGTTCGACACGGCCGGGCTCGTCACGACGTATGGCTCGATCGTGTTCGCCGGGCACGTCCCCGAGCGCACGGCGGAGTCGAGGCGGACGAGCTGACGATCCGGGATGCTGCGATCCGCTTCACCTACCCGTTCAATGTGCTCGGCTGGCCGGCGCTGGCGCTGCCGTGCGGACCGGCGGAAAATGGGCTTCCCGCGTCCGTCCAGCTCGCAGGTCGAGCGGGCGACGACGCGCTCGTGCTCGCCGCGGGCGAGCTGCTCGAACGCGCCGCATCTCGCCGGCCCCACCAGAGCTAAGCTCGGGCACCCGCGCAGTACGTAGGTTGCTCGCGCCTCGCTGTCATACAGCGCGGTAGCGCGCACGGACATCGTGCGTCGGTCGCGTGGTCGGTAGGACCGGAAAAAACCCGGACGACGCGAATTACAGACGTTCGCGCTGTGCGGCGCTCTTGACTTGGCGAGCTGCTGGGGTAGCTTGTGCCTACCGGACAACGCGGTCGCCCCGTCGCGGATGACACCTTGAGCAGCTTCTCTCGTGCGAGCCGAGCAGTTGCTTTGCGCTTTGAGCAGCTCCGCTGGCGGGAAGCCTCTCGGGTGGGACGGACCCAAACCCAACTACCGCCGCCCAAACCGTGGCGGCCTGCGAAGGCAGCATGGATTTCACGGCCAGCACCGTCGACCGCCGTCAGAAGCTTCGGGCCTTAGAGCGTGCCAACCGAGTGCGAAGCGTGCGCGCCCAACTCAAGCGACGGATGGCGGAAGGCGAGCTGACGGCGGCCGAGGTCATACTCAGCCCCCGCTGGGAGATTGAGAGCATGCCCATCGCCGAAGTGCTCGTCAGTCAGCGCAATTGGGGCGGAGAACGATGCCGCGGATTTCTTAGCGGTCTGCGCATGCCTGAAACCAAGAGGATCGGCTCGATGACCGCGCGCCAAAGGCTCGCCGCGGCCGCCACACTGACCCGGATCCAGGTCGTTAACGAACAGCCAGATGGCACGCCCTCGGAGCAGTCGGCCGCTGAAGCCAGGCAGCGGACGGCCTAGCTGGCCCGTTTCGAAATGCTTCACGCGAAACCGACAGCGGGGAGGCCCGGAGAGCACCTTACTCGCCTGGTCTACGAGCTGCTGGATGCTCATGACGACACTGCGCGGCTCGCGGCCGACCTCATGGTGGATCCGTGTTGGCAGGCGCACCTGGAGTATCTGCGCGACCTGCAACGCGTTGGGCGTGAGGCGCTGGCTCAAGCCTGCGACTGGGAGGAGGCGCCACCCACTTCCGCCCCAACGCTCTGAGTCGGGCGGTTAGCAGTCAACGGGCTCCGGCTCTTGTTGGGCGGGACGCGTGCTGTGTCCCGCAACCACGAAGTAGTCACCGGCGCGGCGATCTCTGCCGGAGCTTCCTGTGAAACATGCTGCCGGAACGTGCCCGCACATCCTCGAAGGGGCTGGACAGGAGGTCGCCGCCGCGCGACGCCGGCTTTCGGTGACCACGAGTAGACTCGGGCACGGCGCCACGGAGTCGTGACTTGGACCGTGTTCGGGTGCCCGAGACGACACAAGCGCGGCGACGTTGCGCCCCCGCGTTGTTGATAAGGACGAGGCGCGGGCCAGAATCAGTCTCGCTCAAGAGATCGGAGGAGCACGATGACACCCGAAGGCTCGGTTCGCGATGGGGAACTCGCCGCCAAGATCTCGAACACCGTGGTTCGCGCGCTCTCCCGGACGACAGGTCGTGGCCCCACGAAGGCAAAGACCACGCTTGGGGCCAACGGCGTGTTCGTGGTGCTGCAGGACACTCTCACACGCGGCGAGCAGACGCTCGCTGACGCCGGCGAGAGCGCGGCGGTACTCGATCTGCGCCACCGCTGGCAAATGGTCATGAAGAAGGACGTCAGCCGCGAGATCGAGGAGCTGACGGGACGCAAGGTGATCGGCTTCATGAGCGATAACCACATCGACCCCGACCTCGCCGTCGAGGTGTTCGTGCTGGAACCGCTGCCAAGCGCGGACGCTCACTAACGTCCACGCCTGAACTCACGCCATACGGCGTCCCGCCTGCCGCTGGCCGCGACTGCGACCGCCACCCATGGTCACGGTCGCTGGGCCGCACATTGCACCGGCCAAGGTCCGGCAGACCAACCGGCGGCTGTTCCGCGTTCCTGCCGCTCCCGGAGCTCTTCGCCATCTATTGGGCCGAAATCTGTCCCGAACTCGGCATTTCTCAGCCGATCCAGCGCCACCCAGACGAACCCAAACACCCGTAGCTACGCCAAAAGACCTGCAGACAGCCATCTCTTAATCCGAAGGTCGTGGGTTCGATCCCCACCGGCGGCATCGAGAATGCGCCGTAAAGGGGGGCTTTTGAGGTGGGCTTGGTGTCAGCGCCAGTGTCCTGGGCTGCGCGTAGGGACCGGGCCGCGAGGGAACTACCTCCGGGCAGGCTCCGAGAGGAGCAGGTGATAGGCACCAGCGGCGCCGGCGAGGACCTCATCGGTCGGGTCGCCGCCCCCGAGCCACACGACCAGACGGGCCAGCTCGACCGCCTGCTCGGTACGCAGCGGCGGCCCTGAGCGCGTCAGCGTGTAATGCCGGATGCCGTCCATCTTGCCGGCGGACAGGCGGACGCCGAGCGACGTGGCGACAACGACGGGTCGCCCAGGCCGGGGTGGTGGAAGCAGCGCGGCGAGCTCGCGGACGTGTCGCGGATCGAGCAGCGACCGGACGGGGCGGCGCCGAACGGCGAGCGCGGCTGCGATCAGCACCGCCAGCGCCGCCACGTGCAAGGGCAGCCCGGGCAGCACGCCGGCGGCCGCGAGGACGCTCACGGCGCTTACGACCGCCAGCGATGTCCACTGCGCCTCCGACAACCCATTCCAGTAGCGCCGCGCCGGATCGCCGCGCCACAGCTCGAGCGCGAACCGGATCACGGCGTAGCCGGTGACATACACCCCGAAGGCCGCGCCGGGAGTGGCCGGGACGAGCACGATGCAGGCGACCACCAGTGCTGCCACACACGTCGCCTCGATCGCCTGGACGGGCACCACCGGGGTTCCCTCCAGGTAGGCGGGAAACCCCATGGCCACGTGGTGTGCGCCGTACACCGCTCCGTGGCGCGCTGGACGTCCGTGGCAGCAGCCTGCGAGCAGGCAGCCGACGCGCCCAAAAGCTAGGAAGGCGCCGAGCCCGACGGCCGTCACATCGAGAGCGGCCAGCACCGGAGTACCCGTCAGCGCGGCCACGCCGGCTACGGCGCTCAAAACGAGGATCTCGTGGTGGTAATAGACGAGCACCTCGCGACCGGTGATCGCTCGTGTCGCGAGCGCCAGCCCGAGGAAGGCGACGATCGCGGTGGCGATGAGCCCGAGTTCGGCGGTCAGCGAGACGTGACGGGCGGCGCTGAGGGTCAGGGCCACTGCGATCGCGGCCGCCAACCCGGCCAAACCGCAAGCTCGAAACGCGGAGACCTCGCGCCTACCGACTCGCATTCCGACCGGCACCTTGTCCATCGTGTGGAACCCCGTGCAAGGATGACACGAAATCACATGCGGCTCGACGCCCCTGCTAGCTTGCGGCAGGAGGTCGTCATCGACGAGCGCGAGACACAGGGGCCTGCGGAGACACCGCGCGAGAAGGCGCCCAATGGGGCGGGCGCGATGTCAGCGCGCTCCGGTCCGGCGCCCAGCTCACTGGCCCCGCTTCTCCGTGGCACTCCGGAGCAGGTGCTTGGCCGGGCGTCGAGCCCGCGCGAGCGACGGCGACTGATGGTGGCTCTGCAGCACAGCGCGGGCAACTCCGCCGTCAACCGGCTACTACGGCAGCTGGCGCCGCCCGCGCAATCCACGAGCGAACCGGGTTTCGACGCAAGCGCCGCCGCAGGTGCCCGTCTTGTCGCCGATGACGGGCCTGCGCCGGATGGCGGCCAGATGCGCGTGTCTAACTTTTTCGCGCAGCTCGGGCCTGCGCTGTGCGCAGTCGCCCAGGCCGGCCTCGGCGACGCCGGGCAGAGCTGCCCGTGGATCGACTACTGGATCGCGAGCTACCGAGACCGCGAGCCGGCCGAGATCGAGCAGGTCCTCACCCAGTATGCGCCCGCCAGCGCCGACGCTACGACCGCTCAGGACCTGATTCAGGCAGTGTGCGACCGTGTCAGCCAGGGCATCACCAGCTGGCAGCAGACCGGGGAGATGGGCGTGGACGTGCCGGGCACGGACTCGTCGTCGTTGTCCTCGACGCTCACGCCACGGGTGGCGCTCAAGCGCCGCGACGGGGGCGCGCCCCATGCAGGGGCGGTTGATGCGGAGGAGGTCATCAGCCGACTGGGTGCGGGGCGTCCGCTCGACACGCGGGTCGCGGTACGAATGGGGTCAGCACTCGGCGCCGACTTCGGGGACGTGCGCCTCCACGACGATGCGGCCGCCGCACGGACGACGGAGTCGCTCGGCGCTCGCGCCCTCGCCGTCGGGCAGCACATCGCCTTCGCGCCCAATCGGTACGCGCCGGGCACCGCCATCGGTGACGCGCTGATCGCCCACGAACTCGCCCATGTCGTGCAGCAGTCCGAGCCGGGCCGGCTGGCACGCGCGGCCGACTCCGAGGCACGCCTGGAGCTCGACGCTGACACGGCCGCCGTCTCGGCCTTGGATGTTCTGCACGGCGGCCCGCCCGGCGCGCGCGGCCTGCGTCCGGCCCTGCGCGCGGGGCTGCGGCTGCAACGATGCCCTGGGAGCAGTCCGGCACCGGCGCCGAGCGCGAGCCCTCCGGCGCCGGCGCCCCCGATTGTGGTGGCGGCCGGGCGCAACCAGCGTGTGGGCACAGGCGAGCTGACGACGGCGCAGTTGCACGACATTCAGAACGAGGTCTTCCCCGCTGCTGCGCCGTCCCCCGGAACAACCGCGCCGCGGCTGTGGGACGGTCGCACCGGCGCAACGAACGCCGTCGCCCACCGAAAGCAGTTGAAGAAGCAGATGCTCAAGGCCATGAACAAGTTCTTGGACGATCAGATGGTCTCCATCAATCCGATGGCCAGCGGCGCAGTGCCGCACACAACTGTCGGGTCGTTGGCGGGAGCGGGGAAGAGCGCGAAGCGCCACGTCGATGCGATGTTCGGGGAGTACGCGTCTGCCGCCGCGCTGACCGCCCCTCAGGTGCACGTTCGCGGCTCTTTCACCATGCGTCCCGGCATCGATCTCATCGACCGCACCGACCCGACTCAATTCGCCACCGACCCAAGCGATCTGGCCGACTGGATCGCCCAGACCGCTCCGGACGCCCAGGCGGCGCAAACGGCGCACGCGCTGGTCAAGGACCGCAGCGCCGAGGAGCGCGACTGGCTCGCTCACGAAGTCGTCGCACCTTTCACCACCGCGCGCAATCACGACTTGGATCTCTTCGACCGCTTCGGCTTTTTCGACACGACGCGCCGGCGTATCACCATCCTCCCGACCCTCGCATCCGGCGGCTCCAACGCGGCTGTTGCCAGCGGAGCACCGTCCGAAGCGCTCCGTCGCCAGCAGTGGGCGACCTGGCAGCTGCTCGTCCACGAGTACATTCACACGCTCGAGCATCCAACCTTCCAGGCCGCCCGCGGCGGAAACCGCGTGCTGTTCGAGGGCTTCTGTGAATACTTCGCCTTGCAGGTCAAGCGCCATTGGGTGCCGATCATCAAGGCCGATGTCGATCAGACAACCCGGATCGAGGTCGAAGGCGCCGACGCTGCTGGGCACGCGTGGCCCGGCTTCGATCCGAACTGGATCGGCACGCCCGATCCAGGAGCCTACGCCGCATACGTCACCCACACGGAGGCGATCCGAGACAAGATCGGCCACGGCGGCGAAGAGGCGCTGCGGGGCGCCTTCTTCCAAGGCCACATCGAGCTCATCGGCCTCCAACCGTCCGGATCCATCGCCACGACAGCTCTTCACCTGACCGACGACGTGCACGTGCCCGCGGGGATTACCGACCGCGCGACCCTCGCCGTCGCCGCCAACGTGCCCGAGGCCGACATCATCCACGACAACCCCGCGCTTCCCGCGGCTGGACTGACGGCGGGCGCTCCCGTGCGCATCGTCGGCACGAGCGAGCACATCGTCGTTCAGGCCGATCCGACGTCCGACGTCCCGACCGGCAGCCCGACGCCCGAGACGCCCGGGCAGATCGCCACCCAGAACGGCATCACCGAAGCCGCCCTACGGCGCGCCAATCCTGGTGTGAACTGGGCAACGCTCAGCCCCGGTGACCGGGTGTTCATCCCTCGCCACTGATGCCGACCCATCCTCTGTACGCACTGGCCCACGGCGACCTCGTTTCTTGGCAGGGCGTTCCGCCTCGCGTGGGGGTTGAGTGGGTCAAAGACGGCCTCGGGCCCGACGTCGTCGATGACGCGTACGTGCTGGTGTGGCGCGGCGGTGCCACGGGTCCGGACGGGGTGGAGATCTGGCTGGGAGACGAACGGCAGGTCGAACTCGTACAGATGCCGCTTCCCCGCGTCCCGCTGGGCGCCATGGAGCCGCTCGGCCCTCCCGAACTGGAGCTTCCCTCGAACTGGTCGCGAGGTGCCCGGCAGTTCGCCTGGCCATCCCGCGGCCTAGCCGTTCACGCCTCGCCGACGGCGATCGTGCGGATCCTCGGGTTTCCTGTCATGAGCGCCGACACGTTCGGCACGCATCGTTTCGCCACGATGGGCCAGCCACCGCGGCGGTGACTCGGCGCCCAAGCGGATCGATCAGCGCTCGCGGGCGCCACGGAGGATCGGCGCGCTGACCGGGTCGCTGGAGCACGCGGACACCGGCGACCGGCCGGCGGCCATACGGAATTAGCTGCGGCTAGCCCGAGACCCGGATGGCTCGAAACGACAATCTGCTGACGTCGCCGGATCCGAGACGAGAGGAGGCTAAGGGATCGCGTTGTTGTCTAATCACGTGACCCGATAGCCGGATGCTGGGTGCGTTGAGCGCAAACGTGACTCGATCGCGCGAGGGCGCCGTGGCGTGGGATCCTTCACGTGTGTTAGAGCGCTTTACAGAGCAAGCTCGCCAGGTGGTCGTCTTAGCCCATGAAGAAGCGCGCCGCCTCAAGCACAACTACATCGGCAGCGAGCACATCCTGCTCGGGCTGCTGCGAGACGAGGAGGGGTTGGCGGCCCGCGTCCTGGAGTCCTTTGACGTCACCCTCGAGCGTGTCCGGGACCAGATCGTGCGGATCGTCGGTTCCGGGGAAGAGGCGACCGAAGGTCAGGTCCCATTCACGCCGCGTGCCAAGAAGGTGCTCGAGCTCGCGCTCCGCGAGTCGCTGAGCCTTGGTCACATGTACGTCGACACCGAGCACCTCTTGCTCGGGCTCGTGCGCGAAGGCGAGGGGGTGGCTGCCCGGATCCTGGTTGACTTCGACGCCGACCCGGAGAAGATCCGCAGCCGGGTGATTGGGATGCTTCGCGCGACCGCGCCACAGCCATCCAGACAGACGGCCGCCAATTCGGAAGCGTGGCAGCGGATCGCCCCTCGCTGGCTCGATGGCCTCGGGCTGGTGCTCAACGGGCTGGCCGATGAGATCCGCCACGAGCTCGGCCGCGAGCCCGACGCCGGCGACCTGCTGCTCGTGCTCACCGCGGCGCCTGACTCTGTCGCCGCCCAGGCGCTTGAGCAGCTCAAGGTCGACGTCGACGAGCTCTGGGGCCAGGTCGAGCACCTCCGCCGCCAAGCCCACGCCTCCAACCAACAGCTCGCCGACCAGATCAAACAGGCCCGCCTGGAGAAAGAACGCGCGATCGAGTCACGACTGTTTGAAGCCGCCGCGCGCCACCGCGACCAAGAACGCAGATTGACCGAGCAACAGCGCGCCCAGAGGCTTGTTTCGACCGAGACGATGCAAGCCATCCGCCACTGCCTCGGCCTCCCAACCCCACCCGACCGCCCGACCACAACCAACAACTGACACCAGCGCTCACCAGGCGTGCAGGGAGCGAGACTTCCGCTCGGTCGCCGGCGGTGCTCGTCGTTCGTGAGAGCAGCACTCGTGTTGCCGCGGGTGATCGTGGTGCGATGCTCTGTCTGGTGGCTTCAGAGATTCGTGCTGCCGGCGCGCTGTATGACGCGATCGGCCTCCAGTACAGCGCGCAGCGGCGCACGGATCCGAGGATCGCTGCGTGGATTTGGCAGGCGCTGGGAGACGCGAAGACGGTCCTGAACATCGGGGCGGGGACGGGCTCCTATGAGCCGCCCGATCGCGAAGTGACCGCGGTGGAACCCTCGCCGGTGATGCGAGCACAGCGCCCGCAGGGTGCCGCGCCGTGTGTGGCCGCCCGCGCGGAGGCGCTTCCGTTTGCCGACGGTTGTTTTGACGCGGCGATGGCCGTGCTGTCCGATCATCATTGGCAGGATCCGGTCGCTGGCCTGAGGGAGATGCGCCGGGTCGCCAAGCGCGTGGTCGTCTTTCAATGGGACAACACCCGGATCGGCGACTTCTGGCTGGTCCGCGAGTATCTACCTGAGTTTCTCGGCGCGGCTCGTGCTCGTCCAACGCTGGCCGAGCGCGCGGAGGCGATCGGCGCCGCGATGGCGCCCGTCCCGATCCCGTGGGACTGTCAAGACGGGTTCTTTCATAGCCACTGGCGTCGCCCGGACGCCTACCTGCAGCCGTCGGTGAGGCGCGCAAGCTCGGTATGGGCGGCCGTTGGACCCGAAGCCGAACGCCGAGCCGTCAGGGCCCTGAGCGATGACCTTGTCTCAGGAGCGTGGCACGAGCGTAATGGCGCTCTACTTGAGCTCGACGAGGCCGAGCTCGGCGCTCGGCTGCTCACCACCGTTGGGCCGACTATGGGCGCGTGGGACCGCGCGAGGGCGCTGGAATGGCTGACCGAGGTCGATCAGAACTGGCAGACGCGTGGCTATGGAAGCCCGGGAACGAACGGTCGACTCGAGTCGCCAGCCGCCTGGGAATGGCGCCCATACGCAACGACATGTTTCACGACCGACCGATGATCGTGCACGCGGTAACTCGAGACACCTGGCTTGCGCCGTTGAACTCGAGCGTTGGGCGCAAGTCCGCGGAAACGGCGAAAGCGAGCGTCAACCGGGTGAACGGCTCTTGACAGCGCCTCGGGCATATGCTTGGCGGCCGAGATGTCCGCGCCTGTCGAGCGCTACTTCGTCGTGCCGCACACTCACTGGGATCGCGAGTGGTATCGCCCGTTCGAACACTTCCAGCTGCTGCTCGGAAGTGTGGTTGACGAGGTGCTTGACACGCTCGAGCGCGACCCGGAGTTCAGATCGTTCACGCTCGACGGGCAGGCGATCGTGCTCGAGGACTACGTCGCTGTCCGACCGGAGAACGAGTCTCGGCTGCGGGCGCTGATCGCGGCGGGCCGGATCGAGATCGGTCCGAGCTACGTGCTGCCCGATGAGTTCCTGGTCGGCGGCGAGTCGCTCGTGCGCAATCTCCTGATCGGCCGAGCCGTCTGCGAGCGGTTCGGCGGTCAGCCGTCAGCGGCCGGCTACCTTCCCGACAGCTTCGGCCATCCGCTCCAGCTGCCTCAGATTCTGGCGGGCTTCGGGATCGAGAGCTTTCTGTTCTCGCGCGGGCTCGGCGACGAGATCGACGATCTCGGCGTCGCGTTCAACTGGGTCGCACCGGATGGGAGTGCAGTGCTGGCGCTCCAGCTCCTTGCCGACTACAGCAACTTCGCGAACATCTCGGACGCGGACGACGCCGAGGCGCGGGTGCGTGCGCTGATGGAGCGCTTCGGGCAAGAGCTCGAGCGGGCGGATGTCCACGAAGTCGTGCTGTGCAACGGCACCGACCACTGGCGTATCCAGCCGGAGATGCCGGCGGTATGCGCCGAGCTCGAGCGCCGGTTCCCTGGCTCGGCGTTCGCAATCGCTCGCTACAGCGACTACGTGTCGGCGCTGCGGACGGGCGAGCTCCCGTCCTGGAGCGGGGAGCTCCTCGGCAGCCGCCTATGGAACGTCTTGCGCGGCGTCAACTCGGCGCGCCTATACATCAAGCAGGCCAACGAGCATGCCGAGCAGCGGCTGCTGAGCGTCGAGACGCTCGCGGCGCTGTGCGCGCTGCGCACCGGCGGGGGGTTCCCGCGCGAGGATTTCACGTTCGCGTGGCGAGAGCTTCTCAAGTGCCATCCGCACGACTCGATCTGCGGCTGCTCGTGCGACGAGGTCCACCGCGACATGCTGGCTCGCTATACGTCGCTTCACCGGACGCTCGAGATTCTCAGCTCACGCGCGCTGGCCGAGTTCGCGGGACGCGACAGCCAAGGGCGGATCGGGGTCGTCAACTCGTTGCCGTTTGCACGTCGGGGAGTGCTGAGACTCGAAGGCGCTGAGCCGATGCTCGTCGCTCTCGCCGGGTTCGAGGCGCGGACGGTCGAGCTCGCGCCAGCTACCGCGGTGCCGCCGCGGGACGCTGATCGCATTGAGAGCGACAGGTTCAGGGTGCAGGTCGCTCGCGATGGCACACTCGCGGTCGACGACCTGAAAAGCGGGCGGCGGTTCGATGGCCTACACGCGCTCGAGGACGAATTCGACATGGGTGACCTCTACAACTTCTGCCCGCTGTCGGAGACCGGTGTGTGGCGCTGCCCAGACGCCTCGGCGCGGGTCCTGTCCGAAGGGCCGCTCTGCTGGGAGCTTGAGGTTTCGTATCACGGCGAGCTGCCCGCTGGGCTCGACGACGAGCTTCGACCACGGCCGGAGAGAGTCGCGCTGTCGCTCACGACGGTCGTTCGGCTGGTACGCGGTAGCGACCGGATCGAGTTCGATACAACGATCGACAACGCAGCGAAGGACCACCGGCTCCGGCTCGTGTTCCCGGTCGGTGACGCTCCCGGACCTGTTCGCGCCGAAGGTCAGTTCGGGGTCGTTCAGCGTCCGGTCGTCGCGCCCCAGCCCCGCACGCAATGGTGCGAGCCGCCCGACGCGACGCAGCATGCGAGCGGAGCGGTCGCGCTTGGTCCGATCGCGCTGATAACCCGTGGCCTTCCTGAATACGAGGTGTGTGCCGGCGCCGGTGGCTCCGAGCTGCGCCTGACGATGCTGCGTTGCGTTGGCTTGATTTCGCGAGCGTCGGGCGTGATCTCGACGCGCCCGCTCGGGGCCGGACCCCAGGTGGCGACGCCCGAGGGGCAATGCCTCGGGCGCCACGTGCTCGAATACGCTCTGCGGTTCGACGCGGACGAGCTCGACGACGTCGCGCTGCTGCGCGAATCCCAGGACTACCGACGCCCATTCTTGGTCGTCCCGTCAGGGGTGCAATTCGAGCCGCCGCTCGGCGTCGAGGGCGAGGTCGTGTTTTCGTGCCTGAAGGGCACCGAGGACTCCGACACGTTCATCATGCGCGTGTTTAACCCGAGATCGGAGGCAACGACAGCGCGGGTGCTCGGACCGGTGACCGTGGAGCGGGTGCAGCTCGATGAGTCCCGCGGGTCGCCAGTCGCGAACGGAATCGTCGAGGTGGGTCCGAGCGAGATCGCGACGTTGCGGCTGCGAACAATCCCAGGCTGAACGACCATGGAAAGGGGAAGTCGCCTCTAGAGCCCAGCAGACCATCGACGCCCGGCGAGGGTGTTTGCACTGGCAGAATGCTGCCATGCGGATCACGGCGTCCAATCCCGTTCTCGCCGTTCATGATTTGGACGTGTCCGGTGACTGGTATCGCAACGTCCTGGGTTGCGAGCTCGAGGACGTTGACGCCGGTAATTGGCGCTTCTGTCGCGCGGGCGAGGTCACATTCATGCTGGGACGGTGCCCCGACGTTCCCGTCGCCAGTGAGCTTGGCGATCACAGCTATGTCGCGTACCTCCACGTCGACGATGTTGATGGATTCCACCGGAGAGCAGTCGCCGCGGGTGCCGACGTGGTGAAGCCGCCGCGAGACGAGCCGTGGGGGATGCGTGAGCTCGGGCTTCGGTCACCCGACGGCCATCGATTCATGCTCGGCCAATCGGTTGACTCGGCGTAGCCGACGCGCGCCCGGCCTCGCGATTGCGCTATCTCATGAAGTCGCCGTGGAAGCGCGATCAAAGCTGCTCCTTTGACGAAACGCGGAACTAAGTCGCCATCGATCGTGGTTCTTGTTCATCGACACTGGCGAGCGAGGCGGGCCGACGCGTCTCTGCGGCGAGGGTTGGGCCGAAGCGGGATCTCGCGGCTACCAGCGAGATCCAGGGCGTCCGTGATCCCTGTCGAGCCGTGGGCATAGGATCGGTCGCCCGACAGGAGGCCGATCGATGAATAGTCCCGCTGATTTCACATCCTCTCGACACCCGCTGGTGCCACCGGCGGCGACACCAGCACGGGTGGAGGCACGCGGGAAGGCGGTCGCGGCCGGTGGGCCAGCGTGGCCGAGCTACACCGGCACCGCGCAGCTGGTGGGCACGAGCGGCACGGGCGTCACCGTCTACGTTGACCCGTCGCTTGGCCAGCCGGCGCTGCAGAACGCGGACGATCTGCTCGCCGACGCCGACCGAGTCGTAGGCGCCAACGACTCGATCTTCAACATCACCGGCGGACCGGTCGACGTCATCGTCTTTGCGCTGGGCGGGCAGACTGACGGCACCGGAGGCGCCGACCACGGCGGCTGCACGTTCACCAATGGCAACGCGATCGAGGTCGACGCATCCTTTGGCAGCTCAGCGCGGGTTAGCGCCCTGTTCGAGGCCGAGCTGAGCGAGTGCGCAATGAACGGACAGTTGTGTGGGTTCAGCACCGGCGAAGCGCTGTCGCGCTGGTGCGCGGCGGTCGTGGGGAGCAACGCGCTCACTGACTTCGCAACCGCCCCGCAGTGGGTCCAGGACGGCATGCCCAACTGGGTCGACGAGACCGAGTCCACCGACCAGGACCCCGACAGCACCGGCTGCGGCGTGGCCTTCCTGTCCTGGGTGCTCAGCCAGGGCCACAGCCTCGCCGAGCTCGCCCAAGCGATGGTCGCCCTCGGCGACAGCGGGACGCTTGCGCAACTTTACGGCGAGGTCACTAGCAACCCGGCCGCCGACGCGTGGCCGCAGTTCAGCGCGGCGATCAATGGACTGGCCAACGGCGTGAGCAGCGACGACCCGTTCAACGCGCTGGCCACGATCGGGACTTCGCCCACGACCCCGGGATAAGCACAGACGGCGAGGCCGGACGCCACAGGCCGGCCGTTCCGTGCCGATCTCGATACGCCAGTCGCCTCCTCGCCCGATGGGTGCCGGCACGTATGCAACGGGCGGCCGGTGCATGCCCAGGCGCAGGCGCCCCACGCGCGCGGCCGATATCCTCGCGAGTCCGGCAGCCCAGCAATCTCGAGCGGGTCGTTCGACCTCAATGGACAGCCATCGCCCCGGCGTCACCAACTTCGTCCGCGCCGGGCTGAACGGCCAGACGGAACCGCCCCGGGTCTGAGGGAGGTGGCGGTAGTGGCTGGGCGCGGCCGACCGCGCCGGCTCGGACGCTAAATACAGCGGCGCACGCAGGTCGGAGCCCTACCGACAAAGTAACGCTGGTACGTACGAAAACAGCACTACGAAGGACACACTTTTAATCCGAAGGTCGTGGGTTCGATCTCCACCCGCGGCATCGGAAAGCTGCCGGTAAATCAGGACGTTGACCGGCTCGGCGAGTGCTTGGCCACGGGACCGACGGCGACTCGCGCGCACATCGCACTTGCGGTAGCGTCCCTGGATGGCGACGGTCAATCATGGGTCGAATCGTCGGCCGCGCCCGGGCCACAAGACCAAGCCCCTGCTGCTCGACACGCGAGGCTACGAGAAGGAGCTTCAGCGGCTGCAGGTGGAGTTCGTGCGTCTCCAGGACTGGATCGTCCACAAAGGCATGAAAGTCGTCGTGATCTTCGAGGGGCGGGACACGGCCGGCAAGGGCGGGACGATCAAGCGGATCACCGAGAAGACTAACCCGCGGGTGGTGCGGACAGTGGCCCTCGGCACGCCGACCGAACGCGAGCGCACGCAGTGGTACTTTCAGCGCTACGTCGCCCACCTACCCGCCGGCGGCGAGATGGTTCTGTTTGACCGCAGCTGGTACAACCGCGCCGGTGTTGAACGCGTGATGGGCTTCTGCACGCAGGACGAGTATGAGGAGTTCATGCGCACGTGCCCGCAGTTCGAGCGAGACCTGCTGCGTTCGGGGATCATCCTCGTCAAATACTGTCTGTCGGTCAGCGACGAGGAGCAGGAGCGGCGCTTCAGAGCGCGCCTCAAGGACCCGGCCAAGCAGTGGAAGCTCAGCGGCATGGACCTCGAGGCGCGCAGGCGCTGGGTCGACTACGCGGAGGCCAAGGACGACATGTTCGCTTACACCGATACGCCAGATTCGCCGTGGCATGTGGTCGAAGCCGACGACAAGCGTACGTTGCGCCTGAACCTTATGAGCCATCTGCTGAGCCAGGTCCCGTACAAGAACATCCGGCAGAAGAGGGTCAAGCTCCCGCCGCGGCAGAACAGGGCGTACGTCCGCCCGCCGCAGAGCGACCAGAATTACGTCCCGCTGCGATACCAGGTCGGTTAGCCGCGACGACCGGCGCTGCGGACTCATTTCACCCGTCGAGCGACTCTCAGGCGCGCATAGGACAGCGCGAACGTCCGGCCGCGCCCGCGCGGACTAGCGAGCCGCCGCTCGCATCCCGTACGATCCCATTCTTGAGGCCCATGCGCTTCGCCATGGCGGGCGGAACGCGGAGCGTGACTGAGAGGAAACACATGCACACGCATTCACCACGTCGCAGACTCCCCCTCATGACGTTCGTCCTGTCGGTCGCTGCCGCGACCGCCATCTGCGCCAACGCCAGCTCGATCGCCGCCGCGAAGTCGAAGCACCACCACAAGCACGTGAGGTCGCTCGCTGGGACGTGGTCGGGGTCGTACAGCGGCTCCTTCTCGGGAACGTTCACTCTCAAGTGGAAGCAGTCGGGCTCGCACTTGACCGGAACGATTAGGCTCTCGAACCCGAAAGGCAGCTACAGCTGCACGGGCCGGGTGCACGGCGGCCGTATCTCGTTCGGGGCCGTCGGCGCGGGCGCCACCTACAAGGGCTCGGTGTCGGGCCGCTCGATGTCGGGCACCTACAACACCCGGAAGGGCGGCGGCTCCTGGAGGGCCCACAAGACCTCTTGAGGGATCGCTTTGCGCGCGGAAACGACGCTCGGGACCGCGTAGCCTGAGCGGCAGTCACCACGCCGGTTCGCGTTGTCACGCGCATCACCGGTAACCGCGCGTCGACCGGGGCACGTCCATGGCTATGAAGGCGCGACTTCGACGCGATCGATCCTGACCTCGGTGCCTCGACGTACCGAGTTGGGGATCTCCGCGATCGCGTCTACATGTTCCACGAGCGCTCTAGAATCCTCGTCCGCCACCGTTTCACCGGCCGGTCAACACCAAGGTGTAGGGGCCGGCGCTTCCGACAGCGGCCGCCTCGCCAACCGCGCAGGAAACAGCGGTCGAGGACGGGCCGCGAGCGGCTTACGCCGGCGTTTCGGACCCAGAAAGCCGGCGTCGGGACGAGGCTCTGGACAGAGTTCGCGCCTTGGCGCTCCTCCGCTGCTTCGCGGGTTTGCCTTCCGGTCTCAATCCTCGCCCCGACCGGCCGTTCACAGAAATAACGTAGGAACACCGCCGGAGCTCTCACGAACAGCGCCCATCCCCAACCGAAGATCGAGCTCGAGCGGGCTCGGCGAACGCGACGCTTACGGGATGATCAGCCGCACGAGGACTCGGGCCGGTCGCGTCGGAGGCGCGAGCGACAGAAAATCTCGCGCTGGCCCCAGCCGACCACAAAATGGGCACGTCAGCTGGTCACTAAGCGACAGCGGATGATCGCCGATCGCGATCGGCGCGTCACAGCCAGCGCATGCCAAGGTGCCGACTCCCAGCACCGTCGAGCGAATCGTCGGGCGCTTCTGTTCGTATACCGTGGCAGCGCGCGGGGTCAGCGCAGGGCCGTCAGGAGCTGGACCGATACCGCGAAACAGCGTCACTGGTATCAGTCTAGATCGCGCATCCGATCGGCAACCGGCTCCGGCCGAACGCGATGAACGCATCCGTCTAGGGCAGCACCTGGTCGGCGCCGGTGAACGCGGGCGTCACCGTGACCCGGCAGCGCGTGGAGCGGTGGGATCCTGCCCACCTGGATCCTGGTGCTCACGCGCGATGAAGTCCTCGATATCGGCTTGGTCCGCGCGCGAGCGCTGGGCGACCCGCAGCAGGTTGCTCATGGTCGCGACCTCCTCGATCTGCTCACGGATGAACCACTGCACGAACTGCTCGGAGGTGTAGTCGCCCTCCTCGCGGGCGGTCGCCGCGAGAGCGTTGATCTGCTCGGACACGCGTCGCTCCTGCTCGAGTGCCAACGCGATCGGCCCCACCACATCCTCGAACCGCGCACGTGGCGCCTCAACCCCGGGGATCGTGACCTCGCCGTCGGTATCGAGCAGGAACTGGACCATCATCATCGCGTGGTCTCGCTCCTCCAGCGCCTGACGGTAGAAAAACCCCGCCAGCTGCGGCAGCGCCTCAGAGTCGTAGTAGACAGCGCAAGCGACGTACTGCTGGTGGGCGGCGAACTCGTTGGCGATCTGCTCGTTGAGCTTGGCCGCGAAGGCGGGGGCGGGAGGCATGACCAAGATCCTACACGGATCCATTAGGGCGCCCTAACCTCGCCCACATCGGCCGAGCACGAACTCGCTGAGCGGGAACGCGGGGTGCGAGGCGACGGTCGGCACCGTGCCGACTCCTTCGCCTCACGGCTAGCCGAAGATCGGGAAACGCCGCTGCTTGGCGAGCCGATCCATTCCGTTCTGGATCGCGGATTCCACCTCGTGATAGATCGAGGTGACGTACTCGCGATCGTTGACCCGCTCTGGGTCGTGGTCGACGTGAATCGGGTCCAGCAACTCGGTGCGGATCTTCGCTGGCAGCGGAAGATGTGTCGGAATCGTCTCGATCGTCAGGCCGAATGGGACGCCGAGCACGATCGGCAGCCGCGAGCCGCGAAGCTTTTTCTTCAGGCCGCTGATGCGGTCGAGCCCGTTCGCGATCCACCGACCCTCGGATACGACGAATGCCGTGTCGTGCCCACCGATCGTGGCCACGGGAACGATCGGCACACCTGAACGGATCGCCGTGCGTACGAAGCCCATGCGCCCGCCAAGCACAGCCTCATCACGCCGGCGCCAGTTGCGCATCGCGTCGACCTCGCCCCCCGGCCAGATGACCACGTCGCACCCGGAGCTGAGCGCCGCGGTGACGCCTTCGCGGGAGGCTGGGATCACGCCGGCCTGGCGGAAGTAATCGCCGAGGCCGGGCGCCGCCATCAGGACATCATGAGCGGTCGCATGAAGCACGCGCTCGGTACCGAATCGCCGCCACCAGTCGAACACGAACGTCCAAGCGTCCATCGTCAGCGACCCACCTGAATGATTTCCGATCAGCAGCGAGGTCTCCTCGGGCAGTCGCTCCCAACCGGATGTCTCAAGCCGAAAGTAGTACCTGCAGAGGGCATCCCAGACAGGCTTCTGCACTTGCATCAGTGTCTGGTTGGGGCCCTCGAGAGCATGTTCGGTGGCGGCGGCGACGCGCCTACCGATGAGGCCTTCGATGCCACCTTTCGATTGGCGCCCGGCGCTTGCGGACTCGGCCACCACGCCCGGATCCACGGCCGGCTGGCCGTTGTTGCTCTTGTCGAGAGTCGTTGCGCGCGGGTGCGCGCCGTTGCGCTCCGGAGTTGCGCGAGGTGGCGTGTCGTGAAGCTGAGGTCCTTGCCGGGCCGGTGGTGCAGAAGTGGTTGCCATGACATCCTCCAAGCGAGTGGAGCGGGTCATCTCAATTGATAATCGCCAGTTATTCGTACAACTCCGAGCATCCCCCTTTCAGGGCGCCGTTACATCGGTATGAGACACCGTCTCTCGTGCGGAAAACCCCGCAACCGGCCTCCCCGCCTCAGCCAGCCTCGCCCCCTCTTTCTGGAGCCGACCATGGCCGCGGCCTTCCTGCGATCGTTCGCGGTCGCAGAGTCGAAGGCCGCATTCACCGGCGAGGAGTTCGGCTTCAGCTTCCGCTCGAACCCACCGAACCACCGCGTGCGGCCCAGAGCCGCTTTACGGTTGGGCGCTCGCGATGCGCAGGCGACCGCGCCATTCCCCTGAGTCAAATCGGGACGGCTGGGTCTCGGCGATGAATTGTTCGAGTACCGCGATAAAGTGCGCCGGCGCCTCGACTTGCGGTAGATGGCCGATCCCTTCGAAGATCTCGAGGCGACTGCCAGGGATCGCCTCGTGCGCGTTCTTGCCGTGTTGGACGGGAATGATCGGATCGCGCGACCCCCAGATGATCAGCACTGGAACGCCCTCAGCGAGGTAGAGCCGGTCGCCAGCGTGGACGCGTTGCCCTTTCGTGCCGATCACCCCGCGCAGCGTGGTGAGGAAAGCAGTCCGACGGTCCCGATCGACCAGCGACGCGTAGCCGCGTGCGACCTCCTCGACGTCGGCGGTGGGCCGCAGGCCGACAACCCGCACGGCGGCCGCGATCACGGGCCCAACGGTGCTGCCGAGCGCGGCGGTCCCGGCGATGAAACGGTCCGCGCCAGGCAGCGCGGCGGCACGCAGGATGGCGCTCACCTCCGGACCGAGCCCTCCGCTGGAAACGAGCACCAGGCGTTCGGTGATCTCGGGGAACTGGTAACCAAATTGCATCGCGACCCCACCACCCAACGAGTGCCCCACGAGCGTCGCGCGCTCGTGGCCGAGCGCGACCAGCAGATCGCGAAGCCCGGCGGCAAGAGTCCCGAGCGAGTAGTCGCCCGCGCCTGGCACCGATGCGCCGTGCCCTGGAAGATCCACCGCGAGCACCGTATGCCGCCGGGCGAGCGGCTCGATCACGGCCCGCCAGTTCTCCCAACTGCCGGCAATCCCGTGGATCAGCATCAGCACCGGGCCGTGGCCGGCCTGCACGTAAGCCATCGGCCGGCCGTGCAGCATGATCGTCCTGGGCTCGATCGCGTTCATCCGGACGCCCCTCCGGAAATCGGCAAGAGCGGGAAAATCACAAGACCCACGCCGCTGTGGGCCGCGGTCTCTTCTTCGAACATGGACAGATCGTCCTAAGACGTCGCTCTCCCGTCATCGGGACTCAACCGCACCAGGGGCGGGGAAAGTACCGACCGTCGCGGCGCGGTATAGGAACTTTCCTGGGGGGGTGATCAGGCGATCCGTGCTGCTGGAGGCGCCTTTTCCCAAACAGAGATGTGCTGAGCACTCTCGCTGGTGAATGATTCGCGGTGCCAATTGCTCCAGCGCTCGCGGAGCGCCATGCCGGCCAGCTGAGCCATCAAGTCAAGCTCCGCCGGCCACACATACCGAAACGGGATAGAACGGACCTCGAGCTTCCCGTCGACCGTCGAGTAGTGATGCGAGACGAGGCGTTGCGAGGCCACGTCGTACTCATCGAAGCCGAGATGCGATTCGCTTATGTTGAAGGGATGGACGGTCTCGCCGGGTGGGAGGCGCTGAAGCTGCGGCACTCCCACTTCAACCACGAAGCGGCCGCCCTCTTCCAGGTGCGCCGCGACGTTCTGAAAGCACGCCACCTGTTCGTCGATGGTCGTGAGGTTCATGATCGTGTTGAAGAGGAGATAGGCAAGCGCGAACTTCCAGGGACAGCTGCGGTGGCGAAGTCGCCGATCGTGACCGGGATCTCCGAGCCACCCGGCTTGGCCCGCAGCCTGTCGACCATCGCTGGCGAGAGGTCGACGCCGTGAACCCGAACGCCGCGCTCGGCGAGCGGTAGCGCGATTCGGCCGGTTCCGATCCCGAGCTCAAGCACTCGTCCCGAGCCAGCCATGTCGGCGAGAAACTCGACAGCGGGTTCGACCTGCGAAACATCGAACATCTCGGCCACCGCCTCGTCGTAGCGCCGGGCGACGCGTTCACCAAAGTAGTCCTCGGGCATAGACCGGACTTTGCCAGGACGCCTCGGTCCGCGGTCGACCCCTGGCCCACCGACCCCACGCGGTTCACCCACACCGGTGGTTGAGGGGACCGATCCGGGTGCGAAGGCATCCAACACCCGGTTGCGTAACCGGAGCTGTCCCTCAACCGCGACCGCTGAGTGCCCGAAGACACGCTGATTGAGTTCGCCGGGCCGACGAGTCCCGCGGCGACCGTGCGCGACCGCGAGGTTGTCAAAGACGAGGAGCTCGCCGGGACCCAGACCGACCTCGATCTCAACCTCGTGGAGGTTCAAGCTCCGATGGGCAAAGAACTCGGCCTCGGCGGCCAGACTCGCGAACTCGGTACCGCAGAGAAACTGTGGGTCTGTCTTGACGCTCGGTAAGACCGGATGCCCGCCCAGGGCGGCCTCGATGATCCGGGCCAGACTGCCCTCGACGTAGCCGGCCGCGTCATCCCATGCGCCATGGCTGTGGCCGTAGCTGGCGCACCGTCGGACCAGCTCGCGCCGATCCGGCCACAACTGACGGGCCACGAGCGGACGGATCGGCACCAGACGTGTCAGCGCATCGCTCGGCCGAGCGTGCGTCCCGATGTACAGGGCGGTGAAACGCGCTACGTCGGCGGGCAGCACCGGCACAAGCGGCAGGCCAAAGTCGAAATGGAGGGTCTGGAAGTCGCGGCTCGATGGCGCGTCGATCGGCGGGATCACGAAGTCGCCGATGACCGTCAGCGGGAATTCGACGCGAACGTTCTCGACCGTGGCCCGTGCCGCTTTCCAAGCCTCCTCCCGCGTCGCGAACGGCGTCGGCCATCGGACGAAACCGACCGTGTCAAGCTCATCCCGCATCGCGCCCACGATACGTCACGACGTAGCCCCCGGCGGTCTCAACGCATCGAGGTGACGATCCCGGGATCGAGGAACGTCTGCGACATCACGTGCGTGGTCGAGCCGGTGGTGTCGATGACTTCATTGGCGAGGATCTGCGAGTTGGTGGGGTCGAAGATCGCTCGGAACCTGAGCGTGTCGTTTGGTGGGGGGAGCGCTGCGCCGGTGACCGGGTCGCGGGGCGTCGGGCTGACCATGTCGACCGTCATCGCTTCGCCGGTGCGCCCGGCTGGGTCGGTGACGCCGGTCTGCACGATCACGCCCGGGTGCGGCGACATCCTCGGCAGCAGTCTGGTTGGGCAACCCACATTACGGCACGGGCGTCCGTGCAGCAATCGTGTCGTCAGCCGAGGGACGGAGCCTTCAGCCGTAGGCGCATCGGCTCGGCGCCGCGGATGACCTCGAGCGTGAGCGGGCGGCTCTTGTCGCGCGACCGCGTCAGGGCCGCTTGCAGGTCGTGCCTGCATCGCAGAGGTCGACGATCCGCTGACCTGAGCAGGTCGCCGGGGCGTAGGCCGCTTGCCGCGGCGGCGCCGGCGGGGTCGACGTGGCGAACGAGGAGACCCGGGAGCGGTGGTAGACCGACCATCCGGCGGCGCTCGAGTGCCACCGGCGCACCGTCGAGAACCACCCCGAGCTCCGGAACGAGGCCGTCGCCCCGATCATCGTCCTCGAGCGTGTACAGGAGCTTCCCCAGCAGCTGTCCGAGCTGATCGCGCTCGGACTCGATCAGTCCCGCCAGCAGTCCGTGGGAGTTGGCGAGGTGCTCCGGTGCGCAGGCCTCGAACAACTCCCGGCCACGGGCGGTGAGGGAGATCAGAGCGCCGCGGCCATCCTCGGGGTCGGGGTCGCGATTCGCCAGGCCTTGCTTGACGAGGTGGTCGATCCGCAGGCTGATCGTCCCGGCCGAGAGACCCAGCTCTGACGCGAGCCGCTGCTGCGAAACGCGTTCATCGGCAAGGCGGACGAGCGTCGCGAGCACGGCGAAATCGGCACCGCGCAAGCCGAAGCGGGCGAACACCGCTTCGAGTCTCGGGGACATGAGCGACTGCAGCCGAGCCAGGCGCGCGGTGATCGCGATCGGCTCGACCTGGAGGTCGGGTCTCGTCGCGCGCCAACCGGCGATCACCCGGGCGATCGAGTCGTCGATCGCGACGTCCTCGTTCGAGGCATCCGGGAAGGAATCGGCACGGCCCGGGGTCATGGCCGAGAAAGGATAGATGTAGATGTGGATATATTTAGTTTGAAATCAAACTAACATGTGCGCCCCTCGATTCGATCGGCCCCCACGCTGCGGGGCCGCAGGAGGACTTGATGAGCGAGATGGAGCAAGCCCAGGTTGTCGCGGACCATCACATGCGTGTCGACTCGGTCTCGTCGACGCCGAAGAAGGTCCTGATCGTGGTTGCGAACCCCTCTACGTCGACCACGCTGGGATGGCCGGTCGGGTTCTGGGGGGCGGAGCTGACCCATCCCTACTACGAGCTGACCGAGCGCGGCCTCCACGTCACGATCGCCAGCCCGGACGGCGGCAAGGTGGAGATGGACTCGCTCGGCGACCCGCGCGATCCCTCGAAATGGTCAGCCGAGGATCTGATCACGATGGGGTTCGTGAACACGCCAGAGCTGATGGAGCTGCTCGAGGACACGCCGAGGCTCGCCGATCTCGACCTCTCCGAGTTCGACGCGATCATGGTCGCCGGCGGACAGTCGCCGATGTTCACCTTCCGGGAGAACGAGAACGTCAAGCGCGCGATCCGGCAGTTCTACGAGGCCGAGAAGCCAACGGCGATCTACTGCCACGGGACTGCGGCGCTCGCCGACCTCAAGCTCACGGACGGCTCGTATCTCGTTCACGGCAAGACGGTTACCGGCTTCGCCAACGCCGAGGAGGAGTTCAGCGATACGTTCGTCGGACAGAAGGTGATGCCATGGCGGGTCGAGGACGTGCTCAAGGAGCGCGGCGCCAACTATGTGCAGGGCGGCGTTTTCAAGGCGTTCGCGGTCCGCGACGGACGGCTGATCACCGGCCAGCAGCAGTACTCCGGCAGGAGGGTCGCGCAAATGGTGATCGAGGCCCTGGGTGTCTGAGATGAAGATCGGGATCATCGGGGCAGGTCGCATCGGCGGGAACTGCGCCCGCCAGGCCGTCAGGGGCGGGCATCACGTGATGCTGTCGTTCGCCCGGGATCCATCGAAGCTGGAGGAGCTCGCCTCCGAGCTGGGCGATCAGGCATCGACCGGTGGGGTCGCCGACGCCGTCGCGTTCGGCGAAGCCGTGATCGTGTCGGTGCCGTGGGGCGCGATACCCGAGGCGCTCGAGCAGGCGGGCACGCTGAGCGGAAAGGTGGTGATCGACACCACCAACCAGTTCGGCCCCGGTCCCAAGCCTCAGCCCGGCCAGACCGCGGCTGCGTTCAACGCGCAGCGGATGCCAGGCGCCCGCTACGTCAAGTCGTTCAACACGCTGACGTCGGCCTTTCAGGCGCAGGCGGCCGGTCGCGAAGGCGACCGGCGGGTCGTGCAATGGATGTGCGGCGACGACCCCGAGGCCAAGGAACTGGTCGCCGGGTTGATCGAGGACATGGGCTACGTGCCCGTCGACCTCGGTGGCACGGCGGGTTGCGCCGTCATGGAGGCGCCGCGGCGTCCTGGAGCTGTGTACGGCGAGGAGTACCGGGGGGCCGACTCCCAGGGCGTTGTCGACGCCGTGCGCCAGGGCACGCCGATCCCGCAAACTCCCAGCTACGAATAGCCAGCGGCACTCCCACTCGCTCTGCGGGCGAGCACAATGCACAGCACGAGGCGTCGCCCCAAGGGCGCGACGTGATCCAGACGTTCCAAACCCGCTTCGCCGGCCTCTACCCGAACTGATTCCGTGGCCTCCAAGATCGCTCCCTTCCGCATCGAGGTCAGCGACGTCGAGCTCGCCGATCTGCACGACCGCCTGGCGCGGACTCGGTGGCCCGAACGGGAAACGGTCGAGGATTGGTCCCAAGGGATCCCGCTCGCCTACGTCCAGGACGTATGTGACTACTGGCGCACCGGCTACGACTGGCGCCGGTTCGAAGCGCAGCTGAACGCGATCCCTCAGTTCCGCACGACGATCGACGGACTCGGCATCCACTATCTGCACGTCCGCTCGCGTCACGATCACGCGCTGCCCCTCCTGCTGACGCACGGTTGGCCCGGCTCGTTGGCCGAGTTCATGAAGGTGATCGACCCGCTCGTGGATCCGACCGGCCACGGCGCCGGCGCCTCCGACGCGTTTGACGTCGTCTGTCCGTCCCTGCCCGGCTATGGGTTCAGTGACAAACCCGTCGATCCCGGGTGGGGCACGGCCCGGATCGCGTCGGCCTGGGCGGAGCTGATGGCCAGGCTCGACTACTCACGATACGGAGCGCACGGTGGCGATTGGGGCGCGAGCGTGACGATGCAGCTGGCCAATCTCGACCAACACCATCTCGCCGGCATCCATCTGACGATGCCGCTGGCTCAGCCGGTCAGTCCGGAGGAGGCCGGCGAGTTGACCGACAGCGAGCAGGCGGCGCTCGCCGCCTTTGCCGAGCACCGGCGGTGGGGTACCGGCTATTCCAAGCAGCAATCGACGCGGCCACAGACGCTCGGTTACTCGCTTGTCGATTCGCCGGCGGGCCAGTGCGCGTGGATCCTCGAGAAGTTCTGGGCCTGGACCGACTGCGACGGGCACCCGGAGAACGTGCTCACTCGGGACGAGCTACTCGACAATGTGATGCTGTACTGGCTGCCCGCGGCCGGCGCGTCCGCGGCGCGGCTCTACTGGGAGAGCTTTCGCGATCGCGACTTCCCGCCGATCAGCGTTCCCACGGGGTGCTCGATCTTTCCCAAGGAGATCATCCGCATCCCCCGGGCGTGGGCCGAGCGCCGCTTCAGCGATCTGCGCCAGTGGCACGAGCTCGACCGCGGCGGTCATTTCGCCGCATTGGAGCGGCCGATGGTGCTCGTCGACGAGCTGCGCGGCTTCTTTCGCGACCTCCGCTGACCGACCGGCGATTGGCTACGAGCGGCGCGCTCGCTGCGTCGGCGTCCCGGCCTTGACACTTAGCGAGCCAATGCCTAATCTCACTAGGTATGCCGAACGATGCGTTGGGTGGGCAGCTCGATCCGCTGATCCTGGCGACGATCGCCGAGGAGCCGGCGCACGGCTACGCGATGCTGCAGCGCCTCAAGCAGCGCAGTGGGGGCACGTTCGACCTGGCGGAGGGAACCGTTTATCCGGCGCTGCACCGCCTCGAGCGCGACGGCCTGCTGACGAGCTCGTGGTCGACCGAGAGCGGGCGCCGCCGTCGCATCTACCGCATCACGAAGGCCGGGCACTCGGCGCTCGAGACGCGGCGCACGGAGTGGCGGATCTTTGCGAACGCGATGGAGGCGGTGTTCGGATGACCTGGCTGGAGAGCCTTGGCGCCGAGCTGAGCGCCCGCGGTGTGCCACCTCGGGACCGGGACTTGATCGTGCTGGAGCTCAACGATCACATCAAGTGCGAGCCGGGCTGCGATGATCGGCTCGGGGATCCGAGGGAGCTCGCGGTCAAGTTCGCCGACGAGCTCGCGACGTCGCGGGCACGGAGGTCGGCTCTGTATGCGTTCTTGGCATTGGCGCTGACCGCGGTGGCGCTGGCCACGTCGCAGCTGGCCATCGAGGCCGCCGGCGGCTATCCCGGGTTCACGAACGGGATCTCGCTGCTGTTGTTCTTCCCGGCGCTGGTCGGGATTTTCTTCGCGCCCCAGGTGGCGCTCGTGACGGGATCGCTGGCAGCTCTGCGCGCGATTCGCCGGCGCCGCACGCCGCGGCTGCCCGCGGCCGAGATCGGGCTGATCACCCGCCGGGCTCGGATCGCGCTGCTGGCGGGATTTGGGACTGTCGCCGGCCTCTGGCTGTACCTCGCGAACTTCGCGACGCGTTTCCCCGGTTGGTACCTCAGCCTGATGGGCGGGCTGTCCGTGGCGGCGGCCGTGGCGCTTGCCTGGGCCTACAGAGACCTCAGGCGGGCGCAGACCATCGTGTCGGCGAGCCCGGGGGCGGCCGGCGACGTTTACGACGATGTCCCCTTGATCGGCTGGCGGTGGCTACGGAACCGGCCCTGGCGGCTGGGTTTGGCCGGCTCGCTGATCGTCGGGGTGGGCGCCACCGCAGTCGCAACACACGCTGAGCGATCCCTCCAGGAAGGCCTCCAGCGTGGCCTCATCGAGGGCTTGGGTTGCGCGATCGGCTTCACGCTGCTGGGCCGGTCCGTCGGCCTCTTCTCCAACCGGGTCGCCGACCCGCAACTGGCGAACTCCCGGCTCGACGATCAGCCCGACGGGTGAGGCTGCTCAGCTCGCCGGGGTTCTCGCGCTCAAGGGAAAGCGGACGCCGGTCAGCTCCTCGGAGACGTCCCACAGGCGCCGAGCGACCGCGGCGTCCTGGGCCGCACCCGAACGCCCGACGAGCTTCGGGGCGCCGCGCTGCTCCATGAACCCGCCGGGGCCCGCGAAGCTGTTACCCGGAACGTCGGCGACCGCGGCATAGAGCGTCGGGAGCGCACCGCCCTTCTCGTCCTGCGCGACCAGGCGGTTGCCGATCGCGCTGATGATGTCCAACGAACGCCGACCGCTGTGGAACTGCAGGTTGGTCGCGGCGTAGCCGGGATGCGCGGCGGTCGCAAGGACCGCCGAGCCCGACTCGGTCAGCCGTCGCTGGAGCTCGGACGTGAACAGGAGGTTGGCGAGCTTCGACTGGCCGTAGGCGCGCCATGCCTTGTACGGCTTGCGCTCCCAGTTGAGATCGTCGAAGTCGATGCTGCCGATCCGATGCCCGGTGGAAGAGACTGTAACCACGCGGCCGGTGACGCGATCGAGCAGTAGGTTCGTCAGCGCGAAGTGGCCGAGGTGGTTGGTGCCGAACTGGAGCTCGAAGCCCTCGGCGGTGCGGCTGAGCGGGGGCACCATCACGCCCGCGTTGTTGATCAGGAGGTTGACCTCGCCTTCCCAACCGGCGGCGAACTCGCGGACAGAGTCGAGGCTGGCCAGGTCGAGCCGGCGGACCTGGGTCTCGCCGGACATCGTGGCGGCGGCCGCCCTGCCCTTGTCGAGGTCACGGACGGCGAGGACGACGTGAGCGTTCGCAGCCGCGAGCGCATGCGCGGCGGCGCGGCCGATGCCGCTGTTGGCGCCGGTGACGATCACGGTCCGGCCGGCTATGTCAGGGATGTCTGCGGGGGAGAAAGTAGTCATGAGCAACAATGTAGACGATGACAACAATGATGTCAACGACAACACTGTTCGGTACCCTCCACAGCATGAGTCAGCGCCCGTACCACCACGGCAACCTCCGGACCGCTCTGCTCGTGCGGGCCGAGCGCACCGTCCGCGAGCACGGAGTCGATCGGCTGTCGCTCCGGGAGCTGGCGCGGCAGGCCGGCGTGAGCCACGGCGCGCCGCGCCGGCACTTCCCGGACCGCCAGGCGCTGCTAGACGCGGTCGCCGAGGCCGGCTTCGAGCGTCTCGGCGCCGAGCTGCGACTCGCGCTGGAGGGCGCCAGTGAGGACTTCGAAGCACGTCTGCGGGCAACCGCGGTGGCGTACGTCCGGTTCGCCACGCGCGACGCGGCGCTGCTCGAGTTGATGTTCGCGGGCAAGAACCGCGAGCAACAGTCCGGGTCGCTGCACGACGCCGCCGAGCGCGCCTTCTCGATCATGCTCGAGCTGATCGAGCGGGGGCAGGCCGACGGCATTCTCGAGCCTGGCGATCCCGAGCGCGTCGGGCTCGTCCTGTTCGCGACGATCCAAGGCATCGCGGCGCTCGTCACCGGCGGCATCGTGCAGGCGGACCAGCTCGACGAGCTCGTCGCCGATGCGACCGGGTACTTCCTGCGCGGATCCCGCGCGGCCGTGGGCTAACTCGCGGCGACGGCGCCCGCGGGGATCCCGCCTAGAGGGCGTCCGAGCGCTCCCGCCGAGGGGTGTAACACGGCAACGTAGCCGTCAGCCGGGGCCGCGTACCACTAGCCGCACGCCCGCCCCGATCGAGACGACGGAGCTGGTGACGGACGGTTCGCGCTCGATCAACTCGGTGACCTCGGCGACCTCGTCGGCGTGCGAGACGACGTTGTCGATCACGAGCAGTCCTCCCGGTGATCGCATCGCCCGCAGCAGATCCGGCCAGTAGCTCACGTAGGCCGGACGTTCAGAGTCGAGGAAGATGAGATCCCACGCCTGGTCGTTCGCCGCGGCGAGCACCTCGCTGGCGTCGGCGGTTTGCAGCTCGGCGCGCAGCCCGGCGCGCTCGAGATTCGCCCCCGCCATGCTCGTCCGCTCGACGTCGAGCTCGACGCTCGTGACGGCACCTCCGGTGGCTTCCGCCGCGTCGGCGAGCCAGAGGGTCGAGTATCCGTTGGAGGTGCCCAGTTCGAGGATCCGTTGAGCGCGCGTCGCCCTGATCAGGACCCCCAGCAGCTCCGCCGTCTCCGGCTCCACGTTGCGGAACCGCGCCAGCCGGTCATCCTGGGCCGCGTCATGTCGGCGTGACGCCTCGAAGATCTCGGCGGCGATCGCCCGGCGCTCAGCGTTCATCGCGATGAAAATCTAATCGTCGCGTGGTCTTAGCGCACACAACGACGTGGAGGCACGATGCGAAAGCTGATCTATTCGATGGGAGTGTCGCTCGACGGCTTCATCGCCGGTCCTCAGGGTGAGATCGACTGGGGCGTGCCCGACGACGAACTCCATCGGTTCCACAACGAACAGACCCGGGAGCTCGCCATCCATCTGTGCGGACGCCGGCTGTACGAGTCGATGCGCTACTGGGAGACGGCGGACCAAGACCGGTCGCTGCCGGAGCTCCACCGCGAGTTCGCTCACATCTGGCAGGCGCTCCCGAAGATCGTGTTCTCCGGCACGCTTGAGAGCGTCGAGGGAAACGCCACGCTGTGCAGAGACGGCGCCGTGGCCGAGGCCGCCAGGCTAAAGCAGGAGTCGGGCAAGGACGTCGCGGCCGGCGGCGCCGGCCTCGCGTCCACGTTGAGTCGGGCGGGCCTGATCGATGAGCACAGGCTGTTCATAAGTCCGGTCGTGCTGGGGGGCGGCACACCCTTCTTCCCGACCGCGGCGGACCGGATCGAGCTCGAGCTCCTCGAGAGCCGCACGTTCAGCTCGCGGGTGATCTACGCCCGCTACCAGCGGCTTTAGGCGCTGGCGGCCGCCGCTGAGATCGCCGGCTCTCAGTGTCGCGCGGACCGGGCCCGGCCGCCGCCGATGTAGGAGCCGAGATCGATCACGAAGGCGAGGATCACGAAGAACCACTCGAAGCCCGCCACGTGGTGTCCGGGCCCCCAGTCCCAGAAGGCCGCGTACGCGAGTGTGGTCCACGGCAGCAGGAAGAATCCGAGCAACGGGATCACCCAACTGCTGAACGCGCGGCTGAGGACGTCGCTGAATATCCACAGCACGAACAGGACGAGACGGGGCGAGATCAGGGCCAGGAGTGCGAGGAGGCACGGCATCGCACTTTGAGTCTCGCGTGCGGAGCCGCCGACGGCAACCCCGACTTCAATCCATGTCGGTTCTTGCCCACCGCCCTCGGGTAGGCTGCGCGCGGGATGCCGGGGCCGTCGCTTGCTTCGCTTGGAGTGATTGGTGCTCTGGCGGCCGGGGGTCTGCTGGCGGGCGACGCCGTCGCCGTTTCCGGAACCGATCTGGCAGCGAGGGACGCCACGTCGACCGTGCCGGTGATCGGTCACGTCCGGGTCGCGATCGCGTCCGGAGCGGAGCTCTCCAACTACAAGTGGACCGCCGAGCATGACCAGGTCGTGATCCTGCAACCTTGGGAGACCGGCGAGCTACGGCGGCTGACGCGTGTCAACCCATCGGTTGTGGTGCTGATGTACAAGAACGCATCCGCCGCGTCGTCCTCGGTTGGCCCGGACGGTCGCTATGCCAGCGGCGTCTCCTACACCACTGCGCGGGCCAAGCACTGGCTGCTCAAGAACCGGCGCGGAAAGCCGTTCAGCTTCAACGGCTACTCGTGGCCGTGGGCCGCGAACATCGGCTCGAGCTCGTATCAGCGCGCGTGGATCGCGAACGTGGTGCGAGACATGGGCACCGATCCGTGGAACGGCGTCCTGCTCGACGACGTAAATCCAACGATCCTTGGGCACTACTGCGTCCCGTGCGTCGTCAAGTATCCGTCCAATCGCCGCTACCAGCGGGCGATGCAGTCGTTCCTCCAGCACGTTGGCCCCGCGCTCCAGGCGAGGGGGAAGCTCGCGGTCGCCAATCTGGGAGCGTGGTCGAGCCATGTGTCCGTGGTCGACAGCTGGCTTCCCTATCTGTCCGGCGGCATCGATGAGCAGTTCGTCAAGGTCGGCGACGAGGCGAACTCGGGCTACCGGTCGCCGCTGATGTGGGCCCGGCAGCTCGGGGAGATCGAGACCACCCGGTCTCAGGGCAAGTTGTTCATCGGACTCGCCCACTCGACCGATTCCGACGAGCATGCGGCGATCTACGGCTATGCGACGGAGTTGCTGGCCGCCAACCGATACGCCCTCTATTCGATGAGCGCCGGCTATCGCGCCGAGACGTGGTTCCCCGAGTACGGGTACGCGATCGGGAGCCCGACCGGCTCGCCCCCAGAGCGGCCTCGTCCTTGTCCCGAGCATGGGCCCGCCGCCGTCGTTGCTCCCGCCGCCCGGCCTCTGACCCGCGGCTACAACGCCTTCGCAAGCCGGACCTCGCCGGCGCGGTCCGGGTCGATCAGCGCCTCGAGCGCCGAGTCGTACGACGGCAGCGAGAGCACGACTCCGTCGTGGAGGACCATCAGGAAGCGGTCCATCGTGCGCAGGAACGCGCGGTCGTGGGAGACGGAGACGACGGTTCCCTCGAACCGGTCGAGCGCCGTCTCGAGCGCCTCCGAGGACTCGATGTCGAGGTTGTCCGTCGGCTCATCGAGCAGCAGCAGGTTGTGGCCTTCGAGCTCGAGGACCAGCACCTCGAGCCTCGCCTTCTCGCCGCCGCTCAGCACGTCGTAGGAACGGCGTGCGGCGTCGGCCAGCCCGTAGCGAGCGAGCGCGCTCATCGCGCTCTGGACGCCACCGCCACGGACGCGATCGAGCACGACGTCGATCACCACCCGCCCGGCGAGGTCGCCCCGCGACTGAAGCTGCGTGAAGAATCCGGTCGAGACGCGCGGGCCGACCACGAGCTCGCCGGCGTCGGGCGCACGCTCGTTCGCCAGCACTTTCATCAGCTCGCTCTTGCCGGATCCGTTCGGTCCGATCACTCCGACTCGCTCACCGAAGTGGACCTCGTCGGAGAACGGCGAGACGAGGTCAGCGATGCCGACCGAGCGTAGGTCGAGCACTCGCCGGGCCGAGTCTCCGCCGCGCATCCGGACGACGATCGACGTGTCGACGACGGGGAGGGGCGGCGGGCCGCTTTCGCTGAAGCGCCGCCACCTCGTCTCCGCTGCGTTGGCCTGCTTCGCCCAATCGCTCGAGTACTTGGCACGCTCCTTGAACGTCTTCATCAGACGGAACAGGCGCCGCTCCTCGTCGCGCCAACGCTTCACCGCGTCGCCGAGCCGGCGCTGGCGGTCGTCACGCGCCTGGGGATAGGTCGAATACGGACCGCCGTGGACCCAGGCGCCGTTTCCTTCCAGGGTGAGGATCGAGCCGACTGCGGCAGAGAGGACCGCGCGGTCGTGCGAGACCATCAACACAGTCTTCTTGGTCGTGCGAACCTGCTGCTCGAGCGCGAGCTTGGCCGGCACGTCGAGGAAGTTGTCGGGCTCGTCGAGCAGCAGCACATCGGCGTCCGAGGCGAACAGGACATCGAGCACGAGCCGCTTGCGCTCACCCCCCGACAGCGTCACCGCCGGACGGTCGGCGAGCTCGTCGAACGACGCGCGGACGATCCGCCGGCACGACGCGTCCCACTGTCCCTCGAGCTCGTAGCCGCCGAGCGTCGACCAGTCCGCAATCGCCGTCCCCAGGTGCATCCCCGCGGCGGCGTCGCCGGCGGCGAGCTTCGCCTCCGCGTTCAGCACGCGCTCGCCCGCGTTGCGCACCGCCAGCGGCGCCAGTGAGAGCAGCAGCTTCCTGACCGTCCGCTGGTCGCCGGCGGCGCCGACATCCTGCGGCATGTAGGCGACGATCCCGCCCACCGACACCTCGCCCTCGTCGGGGGGCAGGATGCCGGCGAGCACGCGCAGGAGCGTGCTCTTCCCGACGCCGTTCGATCCGACCAGGCCGACGGACTCGCCCGGCGAGATGCGGAACGAGACGTCGGAGAACAGGAGCTCGCCGCCGGGATGGGCGTAGGCGAGGCGGGAAACGACGATGTGCGCCACGAGACCATGCTCGCATGCCGTGTCCGGTTGGCCTAGCGGCTGTCGCGGCTAGGGGTGCGTCCGCTTCGGGTTTCTCCGCGGTGGCGGCCGCGCCGGAACGTTCGGGCCTCGGCGCGCACGGCCGCGAACAGCGCCGCCGTGTCCGGCTCCATGTAGTAGTCGGTGCCGCCGTCCGCGCGACCTTCGGTGTCGATTGGCAGCACGCGGAAAAGGTGGCGGCAGTAGCGTCCGGGCCAGGCGAGGATTCCCGCCAGGCCATGGGCTCCCTTGTCGAGCCCGAGGCGCTTTGCGACGTCCTCGCCGGCGAACCGCTCGCCGGGAGCGTCGATCAGCAGATCGAACAGGGCCCGCGCCGGCGGTGCGAGCTTGCCATAGAGCCAAGCGGCCTCGGCCTGGCCGGCGTCGTCTGCCGACCAGGCGCGTGCCTCACCTCCATGGCGCGTGCCGCGTGGGCCGCGATGGCCTCGCCGCCACCGAGGTGCGGTCCCAGGCTCGGCCTCGAGAAACGCCGCGAACCAGACGTAGAACTCCGGAACGCGCTCCTCGGGAACCGCGACTGTGACCTGCTTGTCAGCCACTAGACCTCTGTGGTCTCGGGCTGCTCGGCGGCCTCGGCGCGCTCGACGCCTTCGCGTCGCTCGCAACCGTGTCCGCGATGTCCGCGGTGTGGCCCGCCGTGTCGTCCTCTCCGTCCGCGGCCCGTAGGGCCTGCCAGGAAGCGGGAAGAACGCGTGGAACTCCGCGACCCGATCCTCGGGAACGTCGACGACGACCTGCTGGTACTGCGTGGTGGGAGTTGGATTGGACTCCATTCTTTCCTCCTATGCTTTGCTTACATCAGCAAGCATAGCAGAAGTATTTACTTAAGTAAAGCGGTTGTTAGAAAGCGCCCGACGACGCAGCGGAGGATTCAGTTCCGATTGGCCATGTATTCCAATGTCTTTCGGAAGTTAATCCGGCGGCGGACCGCACCGCCGCCCGAGGCCAAGGCCCTAGACCCGCGCCCGCCGGCGGTTGATCCGCCCCCGCTTCCCCGCTATCTGCCACGGACCGGGCACGAAGTCGAGCAGGAGATTGACGGCCCAGACGATGATCGTCGCCTCGATCAGTGTCCAGAAGCCGTGGATGTGGAACCCGCTCACGATCGCACTCGTCAACACGAGCATCAGCAGCGACACGAAGAACCAGGCGATGCCGAGCGTGATGATCGCCAGCGGGAGCGTGATCAACCGGACCAGCGGCTTGAGCACGGTGTTGAGCACACCGAACACCGCCGCTGCCTCGAGCAACGCCGCGGCGCTCGACGTGTGAACGCCACTGACCAGCACGGTGACGACCAGCAGCACGAGTGCGTTCGTGAGCCACGAGATGCCAAGCCGGACTGGGAGGGACGGTCCGCTGTAGGGGAGGGGTTCTTCGTTCACGATCGCCAGCGTACGCTAGTTCGCGTCGCGATCAAGGGACTGCCCATCCTCGTCCGAGGACCTTCTGGCTGATGCGACAAGATGTCGGGCAGATGGGAGGGCACCTGCGGCTTCGCGCACGCATCTCGATCCTGGTTGCGGCCGGCGCGATCGCCGTGGCCGTCGGCTTGGCCCTGGTGTTGAGCAACACGGTCAAGTTGCGCCCGACGCGCACGGCACGCTGCTTGGAGTGTGGCCGAATATCGATCTGCGCCTGTCGGAAGTCAGGCTGTCCCCGGGCGACACCGTCGTGGTCTACACCGATGGCGTGACCGACCAGGGCCCGGGGTCGATGCTCTCATCCCCCGGCGAGATGTTGCGCGATCGCTCCGCTGACTCGAGCGCCGAGCAACTGGCGAGCCTCCTCGAGCGCCACGCCCATCAGCTGGCGGGAGTACAGCGCGATGACATCGCGATCCTGGCCCTGCGCTTCACCGGCGGCGACGCAACAGCCACGCCTTCGCCACCGGGCGCCCTGGCCGAGGAGACGGCGCTCCACGGCGGCTAGCCGCGCCCCAGCCCGGACCTACAATCAGTAGTAGGCCCCCATGGTCTAGTGGTCCAGGACGCCTGCCTTTCACGCAGGAGATCGCCGGTTCGAATCCGGCTGGGGGTACTGGCGGGTGGCCTTTGATGGCGGGGGTTTTGGGGAGCCGATCGATTGTCGCGGTGACCCTGTCGGTGGTGAATGGAAGCGCCTTGGAAGCGCTTGAGGGGGCGGGCTTTCGTGGTGGTGGCCAGAAATCCCGACGATGCGTAGGGAAAGCGCCGGGATAAACCGGCTTGGAGAAGTTGTGAACACGAACGCAGGAGGTGGATCGGTGGTTGATGGTGGTTCCGCTGACTGCGGTGCTGTAGGAGTGATGGAGGTTGGTTGGCC
>Ga0116216_10000221_pt1 | contig 52359 bp, 42 predicted proteins | sample Sb_taG_11_FD_89696 | JGI IMG/M metagenome (GOLD analysis project Ga0116216, IMG submission 89696) | Peat soil microbial communities from Weissenstadt, Germany - Sb_50d_3_AS metaG | ecosystem: Environmental > Terrestrial > Soil > Wetlands > Peat | place: Germany: Weissenstadt | collected 2010-09-21
CCACCACCACCGCCGCCGCCGACGCCGCCGATGACGACGCAATCAAGTCCCGGGCAGATCGCGGACCTGGAGCAGGCGTACGGCGCCGACATGGCGCCGCCGACCGTGCCGCCGCGAGGTGCTGGCGCAGAGGACGGCTAACAGCGCCGGTACAAGCCGCGTGCTCGACGAGCACTTCCACACGATGGGAACGGTTGCGAGGGTCACGCGCGATGCTGACGGCGAGGTCGACGTGCGGTCGTTTTTCGCCGAGATCGACCGTCGGCTGTCGCGTTTCGACGCGAGCAGCGACCTGTGCCGGCTGAACGCCGATCCGCGGCCTTACGTCCCCGCTGGGCCACTGCTCCGAGCCGCAGTCGCGGCCGCGCTGCGCGCCGCGACCCTGAGCGCCGGCCTCGTCGACCCGACGCTCCTGGGTGCGCTGCGTGATGCCGGTTACTGCGAGTCGCGGGCGGACGTTGCGCCCGCATCGCTGGCGCAGGCCTTGGCGACGGCGCCAAAGCGTCGCCCGGCTCGGCCCGACCCAGCCGCGCGATGGCGCGCGGTCGAGGTCGACGACGATGCGGGCCTGATCCGTCGGCCGCCCGGCTTGGAGCTCGACCTGGGTGGCTCGGTCAAGGGATGGGCGGCCGACGTTCTCGCGGAGCGGCTCGAGCGCCACGGGCGCTGCGCCGTCGACTGCGGCGGAGACCTGCGCGTGGTAGCGCGCCGGGGGGCGCCGTGGGAGGTGCGCGTGCGCCATCCGCTGACCGGCGCGATCGCCCATACGCTCCATGTTCGTTCGGGCGGTATAGCGACCTCTGGCATCGACGCCCGACTGTGGTGGCGTGATGGCGGCGACTTCGCCCACCACCTGATTGATCCGGCTAGGAGAGCTCCTGCGTGGACCGGAGTGGTTGCAGCCACAGCGCTCGCCCGCACCGCCTTGGAGGCCGAGGCGCTGGCCAAGGCCGCGCTGCTGTCAGGTCCCGCGGCCGGGCGTCGGTTGCTGCGAGCCCACCACGGCGGGGTGCTGATCCACGACGACGGCGCGGTCGATCCCGTCAGCTGACGGATCGAATCGCCGGATCCCCCGCTCGACGGCCTCGATCAGGAAGCTCCGCAGCGACGCCGGTTCGATCACGCTCTTAACCGAGCCCACCCGAACCGCTCGCTCGATGCTGTGGACTCGGTCGAAGCGCTCGGCAAACTCTCGCCTGTTCTCTGCCAGCACCTCCTCCCACAGCGCGGCTCTGCTGGCTCTCAGGCGCTGACGCTCTGCGCCCTCGGCCAGCACGATCGATTCTTCGAGCGCCTGGATTCGCTCATCGCCGGCAGCGGCCCGTTCGACCTCGCCGGCGAACACGACCACCGCCGCCGGGGCGCCCCCGGTCACCGAGGCGCGCGCGCCTGCGAGCGCGACCGCCTCGAGATTCGGATTCAGCTTTTGCGAGAAGACCACGAACGCGCCGCCGTGGTACCGAGTCAGGACGCAGAACACGATCGGACCGTCGAAGTTGACCACAGCCCGTGCGATCTCGGCGCCGAATTCCAGCTGCCACTCGCGCAGCGACTCGGGCGAGCCGTCGAAGCCGACCAGGTTGGCCAGCACGACCATCGGCCTGCGCCCGCCTGCTGCGTTGAGCGCCCGCGCGACCTTCTTGGCCGCACGCGGGAACAGCGTGCCCGAGGTCCACTGATCTGGCCCATCGGCGGGGATGGTGCCGTGCCTCGGCAGCGGCCGCGACTCGATCCCGATCAGCGACACCGGCCATCCCCCCAAATGCGCATCCCATACGACCGCAACCTCGGCGTCGAGCATCCCGCCCCAGCGCTCGAGAGGCCGGTGGTCGGAGTCGATCACCGCGCGCATCACCGAGCGAATCGCGAACGGTTGCTTGCGGTCTGGGTTCAACCTGTCGGAGAACACATCCGCAATCCGCTTCAGCTCGGAGCCTGGCGCGTCGTGCGGGGCCTTACCGGCGTCGCGATCGAGGGGATCCGACGTGGTTGCCCGGCGCGGGAAGCGCTCACCCGGCGCCACGTAGGCGTGTTCGTAGTACCGAAGCAGCACCCGGCAAGCATCGGCGAGATCGCTCGCCCAGTACTGCGCCTCGCCGTTGGGCCCCATGACCCGCTCGTAGCCCCCGATCCCCAGATTGTCCTCGGCCGACACGCCACCTGAGTAGTCAAGCGCCTGCTTGCCGGCCAGCACCATCGCGCTGTCCGGCGTCATGATCAGCGCGCCGCGGCTGTGCATCAACATCGTCGCCTCCGCGTTGCAGTAGGGCTGCGCCCCGACGTTGATGCCGGCAACGACCACGTTGAGCTCTCCGCCCGCTTGCGTGAACAGCACGATCCGCCGCAGCCCGGCGGCGATCCAATCCATCGTCTCGGTGCCCGAGTCCATCGCGATCTTCGCCCCGGCCGAAAGCGCGAACCATTCCAGCGGGACGCCGAGCTGCTCGGCCAGATCGATCGCCGCGACGATCCGCCGGCACTCGGGCTCGGCCAGCGATCCGAGTGCGCGCGTCGGGTCCCCCAGCAGGATCACGCGCAGCATCCCCTCCGGATAACGCTCGGTGAAGTTGCGCACGGTGCCCACCACGAGGCCCGTGGGGTTGGTCCCGGGTGGACGCTCGACCGGCTCGAGCCGGCCGCCGTCGCTCAGTTCGTGCTCGATGAACTCTCCGGCCGGCTGACCGGCGGTCCGATGGGTGGGGGCCAGCAGCTTGACGATCTCGGCCGGGTGCAGGGTGCCACGGCGACGGGCTGAGATGATGCGTTGCGTTCCCTCGTCGAGCGGCCGGAGCGGCCGGCTCGGTGGGTCCGTCACCTCGAGCGCGACGTCGTGCCCGGTCGGCGCGTAGAAGCGCAGGACTCGGTCATGGACCGTCCCGTCCTCCTCGCGCAGGCGTCCCTGTATCGCGACCAGCTCGATCCCCAGTCCAGCCGTCCAGGGCGCGACGCGCTCGACGAGCGCGCGAACCTCGTCGGGGTGCAGCTCGATCACCGGCCATGCGTGCAGCAGGACGCGGTTCCACATCAGGCGCTGGTGCAGCGGCCGGCGCCCCTGGAAGCCGCGGATCGCCTCCAGCACCGACACCAGTACGCGTTCGAACTCCGGCAGCGAGACCGCGCGTCCCTGTTCGTCGTAGACGGCGGTGAGGTCGCGGACCTCGGCCAGCGCGAACAACCGCTCGTCCTTTGCGTTGGCACGCGCGACCCCATGGAACATATAGATGTCTTCCGGCGAGGCCAGCCGTTCGAGGTCGAACTCGCGCAGGCGCCACAGCTGGAGGCGATCGCCCATCATCGGGTGCAGGCCGCGCAGTACCTCGTCCTCGGCCAGCCCACTCGGTCCCGGCCGGAACGTGAAAAGGTCGATCGCCGACATCCCCCGGCCCCGCCGTGGCTCGGCGGCCGCGACCACGATCCGGTGAAGCGCCGGGGGCGTCGGGACATCGGTAAGCGAGGCGTGTAACCACGCCGCGAACTCCTCGCGGCCCGGCGCGGGCTCGCGATGGGGCACGTACAGGTCGAGCACCCCGAGCGTATCGCCGGGCAGCGTCTTGGCGTGAAGCGAGAAAGCACTCGCGATCGCCGGAATCTGATCGAGCTCGACGTAGGCCGTGGCCAGCTGCCGTGGCCGTCCGCCGAATTGGTAGCCGGCGAGCGCCACGTCATATCCGCCCAACTTCACGTGCGCGAATCTTGCGAGCGAGCGCGTCCGGTAGTAGCGGCGAGCCATCGCCTCGACGAGCAGTCGGCGAGCGGCCGGCGAGGCCGAGCCCATCGCGACGGTCAGTCGCGGCGCGAGCGCACGGGGGCAGTCGACGATCTCCTTGATCAGCTGTTGCGCGTCTGGTCGCTCGGGCTCGGTCGTGAGCGCCGCGATGTGCTCCTCCATCTTCGCGTACACCCGCTCGCGAGCCTCCGCGATCACCGGCTCGTCGAAGTAGCGGAATCGGACCTCGCGGGCCAGGTCGGCGACGACCGGGTCTCGGCCCTCGAGCGCAATCGCGAGCCGGTCGAGGACCTCGCGGAACTCCCCACTTACGTGACCAACCAGCTCGTCGGCATCCTCGAGCCGGCGGTCGAGGATGGCAACGATCGCCGTGCGCGCGATCTCGGCCCGCTGCTGGGAGAGGAACAGCCGGTAGCACGCCTCCTCCAACCCGGGCGTCCGCTCGAGGCCGTCGATCCCGTAGTGAGCGATCGCTCGGCGCAGCACCGCTATGAACCGCGGTGGCAACCCCTCCGCGTCGGCGTCGAGCGAGCGCAGCCACGCGTGCAAGTGCTGCTGCGGGCTCTGTAGGGGCTCCGACCCGGGCTCCTGGTGGCCGCGGTCGGGACGCGAGACCGCGCGTAGGTCGGCGAACATTCCCAGCAGGTGATGCTCGCCGGGGATCAGCGCCGGGTCGCACGAGAGCAGGTCGGCGCACTGGCCATGCAGGTCGGCGATCGTACGATCCACTTCCGTGGCGCCAATGTCGTAGCCGAGCACCAGCCACTCCATCCGGCGCAGGTTCTCCCGGCAGGGGTCAGCCGCGGTGTCTCCCGAGGCAGTTAGCGACGCGAATGACAGGCGTTCGCCCGACGGCGGTTGCGCGGGTTGCTCAATCGCCTCCAGCGCGACCAGCGGGGCCTGGGCGCCGACATGGACGTTCTCGCCGACGTATACCTGTTTGACTCGTCCACGGAACGGCGCCGTCAGCGACGACTCCATCTTCATCGCCTCGACGACCGCGACCACGTCTCCCGCCTCGACCGTGTCCCCCGGGGACACGCGAATCGAGACCACGAGTGAGGAACCCGGGGCCCGAACGATACCGCCGTCGTCGCGCGAGACACGGTGAGGCACGCTGTCGACCTCCACCACCAGGTCCTCGCCTCGCGTCGAGGTCAGCGTGCGGTGGGCGCGGCCGAGCAGCTCCAGCCGGCGCTCGTGCGCCCCGAGCCGCCGAGCGCTCAGCTCGATCGACTGCCCGTCGACGCTGACGCGGTATCGGTCGGGGGCGATCTGCGAGACGGCGAGCCGGTAGGACTGCCCTCGGTGGCGCAGTTCGTAGGTGCGCGACAGGGCACCCGTCGCCTGTGGGCGTCCGCGGCGAGCGAAGGCGTAGAAGCGGGCGCGGTCGTCTGCTGCATCCCGGTCCGCCAGCTCGATCGCCGCCTGGAGCAGAGCGAGGTCGCCGTGGCGGACCGGCAGCGTGGCGCCGCTCACGTACAGCCGGTCGACCAAGCCGGTGTCGACGTCACCGGTGCGCACCTTTGGATCGTCGAGCAGTTCGAGCAGGAAGCCGTGGTTCGTGGTCCCACCGTCGACCACGGCGACCGTCTCCGCGAGCGCCCGGCCCATGCGCGCGAGCGCTTCGTCACGGTCGTTGCCCCACGCGATCAGCTTGCCGATCAGCGAGTCGAACTCGGCGGGGATGTGATCGCCCTCGGTCACCCCAGTGTCCACCCGCAGCCCGGGCCCGGTCGGGAGTCGCAGGTGGACGAGCCGCCCCGGCGCCGGAACGAACCCGAGCGCGGGGTCCTCCGCGCACAAACGGACCTCGATCGCGTGCCCGACCGGCGCTGGCGGGTCGCCCTCGAGCCGTCCACCCGCCGCGACGTGGAGCTGAAGCTTGACGAGGTCGAGTCCAGTCACCGCCTCGGTGACGGCATGCTCGGCCCCGAGACGGGGGTTCACCTGCACGAACGAGAAGCGGTGAGCTGCCGGGTCGTACAGGAACTCGACCATCCCTGCGTTTCGGTAGCCGGCACGCTGCGCCAGCGCCTGCGCCGCGTCCATGATGTCCCGCTCCTGTTCGGCCGTGAGTCCTGGGCTGGAGGACTCCGCGAGGAGCAGATGCTCGCGCCGTCGACACGAGCCTTCGCTCACTCCGAGCGCCCATACGTTGCCACGGCCGTCGGCGATGATCGGCACCTCAAGATGGCGCACAGTCTCAGCGCCCGCACCGCCGTTGGGCGGCGCGGCCCTGTCCCTCAGCAGCCGCATAACTGCCGGGTCAGGCCCCACAAACACGACTCCGAGCCGCTCGCACAGCTCCGCGAACTCAGGCCGCTCGGAGACGAGGTCCCAGCCGACCCAGGCAGCGTCGGCGCAGGCCGCCCGCAGCGCCCGCTCGAGCACTCCGAAATCCGCATAGGCAGCCGGGTCCGTGCCGACGCACACGGCTTCGTCGGCGTGTCGGACGAACATCGCGTCGCGCTCCGCCTCCGTGTGCAGCGCGATCACGCACACCGGATCGGCTCGACGCCAGTTCAGCTCCCGCGCGGCGTGGATGACGCGCATCGCCGCCTCGCCTCGATTGACGATCGCCAGGCGGGTGAACGCGCGCTGGGGCATAAGCCGTCGGCGGCCACGCCGACCTTTGGTCAGTCCCCTTGCGGGTAGCCCGCCTCGAGCAGCTCGATCACCTCGCGGATCATCGGGATGCGCGGGTTGGTGCGAATGCTCGGATCCATGAAGGCGGCCTTGGCGAGCTCGGGCAACGCCTTTTCGAACTCCTGGCGTTTCACGCCGCAGTCCGCCAGCGTCCGCGGCTCGTCGACCTCGGCCAGCAGCTCGTCGACGCGGGCGAACAGCCGCTCGCACCGATCGCGCTCCGTGCGCCCGCCGAGCCCGAGAATCCAAGCGATCTGGGCGTACTTCTCGGGCGCGATGTATGCCGAGTAGCCGGGCGCCGGCATGAACTTGCTCGGCAGCGAGGCGTTGTAGCGCAGCACGTGCGGCAAGAAAATGGCGTTCGCACGACCATGTGCTATGCCGAACCGCGCACCGATCGGGTGGGCAAGTGCGTGGTTTAGCCCGACGAACGCGTTCGAGAAGGCCAACCCCGCGATCGTGGCAGCGTTGGCCATCGCGGTGCGGGCCTCGAGGTCCGAGCCGTCCCGATAGGCCCGGGGCAGCGACGTGAGAATCAGGTTGACGGCCTGTACGCAGAAGGCGTCGGTGAACGGCGAGGCGAAGATCGAGACCGCCGCCTCGAGCGCGTGGGTGAGCGCGTCGATGCCGGTGTCGGCGGTGATCTGCGGCGGCATCGTCAGCGTAAGGTTCGGGTCGACGATCGCCATATCGGGGACGAGCGAGTAGTCGACCAGTGTCACCTTTCGCTGGCCCACGCTGATCACGGCGGCCGGCGAGACCTCTGAGCCCGTGCCCGATGTCGTCGGGATCGCGACCAGCCGCACCTTGTGGTCGGCCTGCGGGAAGACCCCGATTCGCTTGCGCGCGTCGAGGAACGGCAGCGACAGCTCGCGGACACTCAGCTGCGGACTCTCGTGGAACAGGCGCATCGCCTTCGCGGCGTCCATCACGGAGCCGCCGCCGAGCGCGATGATGGCATCGGCATCGAACCGCTCGAGCTCCTCCACCCCGGCGCGAATCTGCTCCTCGGTCGGCTCCGGCTCGACTCCGGAGAAGACGTTGACGGCGCTGGCGTTGAGGTAATGGCGCACCTCCTCGGCCACACCCCGCGCCACCGTCGGGCCGTCGGTGACGATCATCGGGCGCGAAGCGCCGAGCTGCCTCAGGTTGTCGAGCGCCCCGGGATTGAAGTACGTGTCCGACGGAACCCGGAACCACTGGGGTGGAGTCTGCCGGCGCGAGACCGTCTTGACGTTGAGCAGGTTTCGGTAGTTGACGTTTTCGGTCGTGTTCGACCCTCCCCAGGTGCCGCAGCCGAGCGAGAAGGTCGGCGTCATCGAGTTGTAGATGCCCCCGAGCGCTCCCACCGCGGTAGGAGCGTTGACGAGGACCCGCCCCGTGCGGATCGCCAGCGCAAAGCGATCGATTACGTCGTCGTCGTTCGCGTAGACCGCTGAGGTGTGGCCCAGGCCGCCGTGCTCGGTAACCAGCTCGCACGCCCGGATCCCGTGCTCGACCGAAGGCGAGCGCACCACCCCGAGCACCGGCATCAGCTTCTCGGCGATGAACGGATGCGCGGCCAGGGCGTCGAGATCGGTCGGGAGCGGGGCGAGCAGCACCTTGTCGGTCTCTGACGCTTCGAAGCCCGCCAAGCTCGCGAGATTGACGCACGATTGCCCGAGGACCTCGAGCTGCACCTTGCCGTCGCTCGCGAACGAGCGCGCCGCCAACGCCCCGGTCTGCTCGTCGGTCAGCAACCGGGACCCCATCCGCAGGAACTCCTCGATCACTTGATCGTAGATCTGATCGTCGATCACGCACGTCTGCTCCGCGGGGCAGATCACCGACGAGTCGAACGTCTTGGAGACGAGGATGTCGACAACCGCCATCCGGATATCGGCGCTGCTGTGCAGGTACACCGGCGCATTGCCCGAGCCGACGCTGAGGCACGGCTTGCCGGCGGCGTTCGCGGCCGCCACGGCCTTCGGCCCGCCGGTCGTCCAGATGAAGTCAACGCCGGGGTGGTGGAACAGGTACTGCGAGACGTCGAGGGAGGGGTCGGGGATCACCTGCAGCGCGTGTGCCGGCAGCCCCGCCGCCTCGCCGGCCTCCTGCAGGAGCTCGGCCGCGCGGAGCGAGCAGCGCTGGGCGTTGAAGGACGGGCGGAAGATGACGGCGTTGCGCGTCTTCGCACACACGATCGACTTGAACAGCGTGGTCGACGTGGGGTTCGTGATCGGCGTCAGCGCCAGCACGACCCCGATCGGCTCGGCGACGTACTTGAGCGCACGCTCGCGATCCTCGTCGATCACGCCTACCGACTTCTTGTCCTTCAGGTAGTCATAGAGGAACTCGGTGGCGATGTAGTTCTTGAGGACCTTGTCCTCGAGCACGCCGAAGTGGGTCTCCTCCATCGCCAGCTCTGCCAGCTCGACGGCGTTCTCGAGCCCGGCGACGGTCATCGCCCAGACGATCCTGTCGACTGCCTCCTGATCGAGCTCGCGCAGCGCCTTCGAGGCCTCGGTCGCGCGCTCCACGAAGCCGTCCAATCGTGCAGCCCACTCTGCGTCCGTGGAGGTGCTCGGCTCTTCGATTGCGGTGCTCATGGTCTTCCTCCTAGTCCAGAGGCGGCATCATCGGCCCGTCGCCTGAGGGATCGGGGATGCCTTCCTCGAGCCAGCTGTAACGCCCAGCCAAGACCTTCTGGGCGGCGGCGTAACGGTCGTCGTCGTCGTTGGCCCACAGCTCGTGGAACAGAGTGTCGGCGCGGCGCTTGGCCATCGCGCAGAACAGCTGCGCGAGCTCGATCGCCCCGGCCTTGCGCTCGGGCTGTTCGCGACCGATCCTGTCGGCGTAGACGACCGTTGCCGAAATCGCGAACAGCTCGGCGCCGATGTCGACGATGCGCCCGAGAAACGTCTGCTTCTTCTCGAGCTTCGCCTGCCAGCGCGCCATGCCGTAGAACGTCGAACGCGCGAGCTTGCGCGACGAACGCTCGACATAGCGCAGGTAGCACGCGAGCGGGCCGAACTCCTCGTAGGAGCGAGGATTCTGGCCCTTGCCGACGGCCAGCTGCGGCAGCCACTTGCCGTAGAAGATCCCGGCCTTCATCGCCGCATCCGCCTTGGCCTTGGCGTCGCCGTCGCCCATGATCAGGCCCCCAGCGGCTTCGAGATGCGTGTCCACCGCCTCGCGGGCGATCAACAGGTGCATGATCTCGCTCGATCCCTCGAAGATGCGGTTCACGCGCATGTCCCGCATGCACTGCTCGACCGGCACGGGCTTCTCCCCGCGCGCCTTGAGCGACGCTGCGGTCTCGTAGCCGCGGCCACCGCGGACCTGGACCAGTTCGTCGATCACCCGCCACGATAGCTCCGAGCCGTACACCTTGCACAGCGCGGCCTCGATCCGGACGTCGTTGCGCTTGTCGTCAGCCAGGCGCGCCGAGACGTCGAGCATCGCCTCGAGACCGAACGCGCTGCCGGCGATGAACGCCAGCTTCTGCGCCACCGCGTCGTGCTCGCCGATCGGCCGGCCCCACTGCACCCGCTCTGACGCCCACTCGCGCGCGATCTTCGTCGCCCATTTCGAGGCCCCGACCGCGATCGCCATCAGAGACAGACGGCCTGTATTCAGCGTGCTGAGCGCGATCTTGAGACCGTCGCCCTCGCGAGCGATCCGGTTCTCCTCGGGCACGAAGACCTTCTCGAGGCGGGTGACGGAGTTCTCGATCCCGTGCAGACCCATGAACTGGTTGCGGTGCTCGATCGAGATCCCCGGCGTGTTGTACGGCAAGACAAAGGCGCTGATGCCGCCCCGGTGGCCGTCGCTCTTGGGCACCTTCGCCATCACGACGACGATGTCGGCGACCGTGCCGTTGGTCGCCCACAGCTTGCGGCCCGTGATCTCATAGCCGCCCTCGACCGGGTGCGCGACGATGTCGTCATAACCCTTGGCGACCGGCATTTCGTCCACCGGCGTCGCGATCGAACCCATGCGGGCGGGGTCGGATCCGACGTCAGGCTCGGTCAGTAGGAACGCACTGATGTGATCCTTGGCCACCATCGGCAGCCACTTGCGCTTCTGCTCCTCACTGCCGAACATCCGCAGCGGCTCCGCGACCCCGATCGACTGGTGCGCGCTCAGCAGCGTGCACAGCGCCGAGTGGTAGACGCCCGCGATCCCGAGCGCGCGGGCGTAGTAGAGCTGCGAAAGGCCCAGCCCGCCGTACTCCGGGTAGACCTTCATCCCCAACGCCCCGATCTTCTTCAGTCCGTCCACCACGTGGTCGGGGATCTTTGACTCGCGCTCGATCTCGAGCGGATCGACCTCCGTCTCGAGCAGGGTGCGCAGTTCCGCCAGGAACCGCTCTCCCTTCTCGACGGCCTCAGGGTCCAACCGCGGCTGCGGATGGATCAAATCGAGCCGGAAATCGCCAAGGAACAGCTGCTTGCCGAAGCTCGGCAGCTTCCACTCCGCCTCACGTGCCGCCTCGACGACGTCACGAGCTTCTTTTTCCGAAACGTGGGTTGCCATCGCCATTCTCCGATCACATGTTGAGGCCGCCGTCGACGTCCCAGATCTGCCCGGTGATGTAACCCGAGGAGTCCTGGGCCAGGAAGCACACGACGCGCGCGATTTCCTCGGGCTGTCCCATGCGGTGCATGGGCACCCGCTCGACGATGTCTGCCAGGAGGTACGGCGGGATCGTGACGACCATGTCGGTCTCGATCAGGCCCGGGGTAACACAGTTGACCGTGATCCCGATCCCCTTCTCGAGTTTTCCGGCCACTCGGAGCGCGAGCGCCGCCTCCTTGGCGAGAGTCTTCGTCAGCCCGAACAGCCCCGACTTCGAAGCCGCATAGTTCGCCTGACCAACGTTGCCCATCTCGCCGGTCACCGACGAGATGTTGACGATCCGCCCCGAGCCTCGCGCGATCATATGCTCGATCGCCGGCTTGGACATATAGAAGGCGCCCGAGAGGTCCACCCTCAGCACCTTGTCCCAATCGTCCGGCGACAGCTTCCAAACGGGCTTGTCGACGGTGATGCCGGCGTTGTTGACGAGGATGTCGAGCTGGCCGTGCTCCTTGATCACGTCAGCAACGACGCGCTTGCAGTCGTCCGCATCGCCGATGTTGCCCTGATGCAACGACAGCGATCCTCCGTCGGACTCGACCTGCCGGCGCAGCTCCTCCGCCCGCTCGCGGTTTGAGCTGAAGCCGGCGGCGACCACCGCGCCTTCCGCGGCGAGGTGCTGGCAAATCGCCGCGCCGATCCCACGGGTACCTCCGGTGACCAGCGCCACCCGTCCGGTGAGGTCGTTGTCGTGGCGAGCGGTCTGAGTCTTGGAACTAGCAGTTGCCATGGTACCCGTCCTTTCAGTTCGAGTTGAGTCGCTCGACGATCATCGCCATGCCCAACCCGCCGGCGACGCACATCGACTCCAAGCCATATCTGCCACCGACCGAGTCGAGGTTGTTGAGCAGCGTGGTCATGATCCGCGCGCCGGTCATCCCGAACGGATGGCCCAGCGCGATCGCGCCCCCATTGATGTTGAGCTTCTCAGGATCGATGCCCAGCTCGTCGCGGCACGGCAGCACCTGCGCCGCGAACGCCTCGTTGATCTCCACCAGGTCGATGTCGTCGATGTTCAGACCTGATTGCTTGAACACCTTCTGGACCGCGGGAATCGGCCCAAGGCCCATGATCTCGGGACGGATTGCCGCGACCGAGGAGGCGACGATCCGCGCGCGGGGTTTGACGCCGCGCTCGCGGGCCTTCTCCTCCGACATGATCAGCACGGCTGCAGCGCCGTCGTTCAGAGGGCACGCGTTGCCCGCCGTCACGGATCCATCGGGCTTGAAGACGGCCTTGAGCTTCGAGAGTCCCTCCACCGTCGTGCCGGCGCGAGGCCCATCGTCTCGGGTGACGGTGTGCTCCGGGATTACGTCTCCGCCGGCGTCGTGGGTCTCCGGTATGTTCACCCCCACGATCTCGCGGTCGAACTGGCCGCTTTCGCGCGCCGCGACCGCGCGTGCCTGCGACAGCGCCGCCCACTCGTCCTGGGCCTCGCGACTGACCTTGCAGCGCTCGGCCACGTTCTCTGCCGTGAGCCCCATCGGGATGTACACGTTGTAAGGGGCGTCATCCGAGCCGTCGAGCAGCGGGTTCATCACGGGGAGCGTCATGCCTGCGCCCCGCGAGACGCATTCCACCCCCGCGGCGATATATTGATCGCCTTCGCCCGCTTTGATGGCATGAAACGCCATCCGAATCGTCTGTAGCGAAGAGGCGCAGAAACGGCTGACCGTGACCGCCGGTACGTGGTGGTCGATCCCCGCCAGCAATGCCGCGTTGCGGCCGACGTTGTAGCCCTGCTCGTGGTCAGGGAAGCCACAGCCCATCATCACGTCGTCGGTCTCTTTGAAATCGACGTCCGGGTTGCGCTCCACCAGAGCGCGCAGCGGAATCGCGGCAAGGTCGTCGGCGCGCATGTCCCGCAGCGTGCCTCTGACCGCCCGACCGACAGGCGTCCGGATTGCGTCAACAATGAGCGCTTCAGGCATGGCTCCTCCTAGCTGGCTGACGGCCGCGATCCGCAGCCGAGAAATCTAACTCCTGAGTCTCGGCCACCTGCGTCCCTCCCTCATCCGCCAGCGCCCGCACATGCCGTGCGGACAACTACGCATCGATGGCCGGCTGCCGCATGCTGCTCGGTGCCGAGGGCACCGTGCCTACCCGGCCGGAGCTCAGCCCTCGCCCCAGGCGAGCACTCCGGCGATGTCGAGCGTCGACAGGATCCCGACGGGCCGCTCCGACTCGGCCTCGATCACGACCAGGTGCCTGACGCCGTGGGTGAGCATCAGCCCTCCAGCCTCTCGCAACGGCGTGGCCGGAGTAACGCTGAACACGGGCTGCTGCGCCAACGCTCCTGCGCTTGTGCCCAGGCCGTCGCCTGCTCCTGCTCGGAGAAGGTCGAGATCCGAGAGGATCCCCCACACGCCGAACTCGGGCCCCTGGTGCGAGATGCCAATCACCGCGAGGCAATGGACGTGGTGGGTAGCCATCATCTGCGCGGCATCGGTCAGCGTTGCATCCGGGTCGCAGGACAGGATGCCGGGGTGCATGGCGTCCGCGACGGTGGCGTGCTCGAGCGAGGGCATCAGATAGCTGCCGTGGTAGGACTGGATCGTGGGATCAGGCATAGTGGACCTCCTCGGGTACGTAGCTCACGCCTCTGGGAACGTGGCCGACGCTAGACAGCGCGAGACGCCCCGTGATCCGTCTAAACGCGAATGCACCTCGCGGCTTTTCCACATCGAGATCCTGGACGGGGGCCGGATGGCATCGCCGGCCCCCGCGAGAGCGGCTACGCGGCCTGGGCTTGACACGCCCAGCCGGAAAGCGGTGCGCTTACGAAATGCGCGTCGCCCTCGCCGAGCGAGAACCCTTCGGGCGCGCCAGCGGCGACGTCGAGCAGAAACCCGGGCTCGCCCCAGCGCTCGTACTGCTCTCTGTCGATGTAGACCGGTGCGTCGCCGACGTGACCCAGGAGCACATCATTGGGGCTCGGCAGCATCTCACTCGCGAGCAGACACAACGGTAGGGAGCCGTCGCAGCACCCACCTGACTGGAAGATGGCGAGCGGTCCGTGCTTACGCGTGAGGGCCTTTACCATCGCCGTCGCTCGCGGAGTCGCTGTGAGCGCAGTCGCTGTGAGCGGGGTGATTTCCTCGGTGGTGAGCATGGTAGGTCCCTCTCCGTTTCGGTTAAATCGATCTAGGAGCAGCGTAGGTCTGCGATCGCCGCTGTGCCTCCGGGCTGGGCCGCGGACCTCGTCAGGGGTCCCTGGGGCTTGCGCCGGGAGAACACCACGGGTCGCCGTAAGGGTTTGTCCACAGCGGCGCTAAGCGGTCTGCGCGGATGGCGGACCGTCCCCTCGGGTGATGGACTGATTCTGTCCTGTTTCAAAGAGAGGTTTGTCATGGCCACTGTCGAGTCCACTACGTTTGCGGCGCCGGGTGAGTCCGGTAGCCCGGTCGAGCTGAGGGAGCGTTATGAGAATTTCATCGGCGGCGAGTGGGTGGCGCCGGCGACGGGTGAGTATCGGGAGAATGTGACGCCTTCGACCGGCGAACCGTTCTGTGAGGTCGCGCATTCGGGTGCGGCTGATATCGAGTCGGCGCTCGACGCTGCGCACGCGGCGAAGGACGCGTGGGGCGGGCGGTCGCCGGCGGACCGCGCTGCCGTGCTGAACGCGATGGCGGACGCGGTCGAGGAGAACCTGGAGATGCTGGCGGTGGCCGAGAGCTACGAGAACGGCAAGCCGGTGCGTGAGACACTGGCGGCGGACATTCCGTTGTCGGTCGATCACTTGCGCTATTTCGCCGGGGCGGTGCGCTCGGAGGAGGGCCGGATCTCCGAGATCGACGAGCAGACCTACGCCTATCACTTCCATGAGCCGTTGGGTGTTGTCGGTCAGATCATCCCGTTCAACTTCCCGCTGTTGATGGCGGCGTGGAAGCTGGCGCCGGCGCTGGCCGCCGGGAACTGCACGGTGATCAAGCCGGCGAGCCCAACGCCGTGGTCGATCCTGAAGCTGATGGAGGTCATCGGTGATGTCGTCCCGCCGGGCGTGATCAACGTGGTCAACGGTCCGGGTGCCGAGATCGGCAAGGCGCTGGCGTCCAACAAGCGGATCGCCAAGATCGGGTTTACCGGTGAGACGGTCACCGGCCGGCTGATCATGTCTTATGCCGCGCAGAACCTGATCCCGTCAACGACTGAGCTGGGTGGCAAGTCGCCGAACATCTTCTTCGAGGACGTGCTGGCGGCCGATGACGCGTTCCTGGACAAGGCCGTCGAGGGTCTGGTCCTGTACGCGTTCAACAAGGGCGAGGTGTGCACGTGTCCGTCGCGGGCGCTCATCCAGGAGTCGATCTATGACGAGTTCATGCACCGGTGCCTGGAGCGGATCGCCGCGATCAAGCAGGGCGATCCCCTCGACCAGGAGACGATGATCGGCCCGCAGGTCTCGGCCTCTCAACGCGAGAAGATCGAGAACTACGTGCAGATCGGTCGCCAGGAAGGCGCAGAGGTGTTGATCGGCGGCCAGCGGCCGGAGCTGAACGGGCGCCTGGCCGGCGGCTACTACTACGAGCCGACGGTACTCAAAGGGCACAACAAGATGCGGGTCTTCCAGGAGGAGATCTTCGGCCCCGTGCTCGCCGTCACCACATTCAAGGACGAGGACGAGGCGCTCCAGATCGCCAACGACACGCTCTACGGACTCGGAGCCGGCGTCTGGACCCGCGACGGCAGCCGAGCATTCCGGATGGGCCGCGCGATCCAAGCCGGACGCGTGTGGACCAACTGCTACCACCAATACCCCGCACACGCCGCGTTCGGCGGCTACAAAGCCTCCGGCGTCGGACGCGAGAACCACCGAATGATGCTCGACCACTACTCCCAAACCAAGTGCCTGCTCGTCAGCTACGACCCCAACCCGATGGGCTTCTTCTGATCCATCGGATGTCAACCCAACCCCGCGGCGCTCGAGGCGATTCGTCGCCTCGGCGCCGCGCACGGGTTCACGTGCACGTTAGTACGGAGGCGCGTCCGGAACAAGCACCGATGCGGGGTACCTCCGGCCGGGACTTAGCTTGGGAGAAAGCTGCCACTGGACCCGAGGCGCGCTCGCCTCCACTGCCAGAGATAGGAGGAACGAAATGAAAGCTCTCGTCTACCACGGTCCTGGCCAGCGTGGTTGGGATTCGGTCGAAGATCCCAAACTCGTCGATCCGACCGACATCATCGTACGGGTCGACACAACGACGATCTGCGGGACCGACCTGCACATCCTCAAGGGTGACGTGCCTGAGACAGTCCCCGGAACAATCCTGGGCCACGAGGCCGTGGGCATCGTTGAGGAGGCCGGGCCGGGCGTCAGCACCGTCGAGCGTGGCGACCGCGTGCTCATGTCATGCGTCAGCTCGTGCGGCCGCTGCCGGTTCTGCAAAGAGGGCCGCTATGGCCAGTGCATCGGCGGCGGTGGTTGGATTTTCGGACATCTGATCAACGGCCTCCAAGCTGAGTACGCCCGCGTTCCGTTCGCCGACACCTCGGTCTACAAGGTCCCGGAGCAGCTCACCGATGAGCAGGTCCTGTTCCTGGCCGACATCCTTCCGACCTCCTACGAGGTCGGGGTGTTGAACGGCATGGTCTCCCCTGGAGACCTGGTGGCGATTGTCGGCGCCGGCCCAATCGGACTGGCGGCGATCCTCACCGCGCGGCTCTACACGCCCGGAAAGATCGTCGCGATCGACCTCGCCGATAGCCGCCTCGAGAGTGCGGAGCGGTTCGGCGCGGATCTGACGATCAACAACGGCCGCGAGGATGCGGTCGCGAAGGTAATGGAGCTAACCGATGGCCTCGGCGCAGACACGGCGTTTGAGGCGGTCGGCGTGCCGGCCACGTTCGAGCTCGCCGCCGAATTGATCCGCCCCGGCGGACGGCTGGCGAACATCGGAGTGCACGGCAAGCCCGCGTCTCTGCATCTCGAGAAGCTGTGGATTCGAGACGTCACGATCACCACCGGGCTCGTCGACACGTTCAGCATCCCTCAGTTGATGAGACTGATCGCCAGTGGACGTTTGGATCCGTCGCTCTTCGCGACTCATAGGTTCCCACTCGACGACACGATGACCGCGTACGACACGTTCGCCGATGCGGCGAACACGAACGCGCTGAAGGTCGTTCTCTCCGGCGCGGCAAGCCAGGGCGCGCCGACGGAGCGGACGGCCGAGGCCGCGTACGTCTGAGTGGTGTAAGCCGTCCGGCGCCATGTCGCCGGCGGAACCCGAGTGCTGGGTCGTGGGCAACGACCCAGCACTCCAATCCTTCACCCCGGGTAATGATCGCTGTCGGGTGGTGGAGCGGGCGGTCGAGCCCTGGCGGTGGAGTGGGCGGTCGAGCCCTATGCGGCGCGCCGCGGTCCCGCAGGCTGACGTGCCGGGAGCGATTCCCAGCGTCCGCGTGCGAGACCATCGAAATCGGGGAGCGCGGCGATACGCCGGCGGGGCCGCCGCACGAGCACCGGTGCGCCGCGCGGTAGCCCGCGGAGTCGGTCCCGGATCTCCGGCTCACGCAGGTGATGGCGGACGGTCTGTGCTGCTACCTCGATCACGTGGCGTTGTCGCTTCGAGCTCATCAGGTTTGTGCCGATCGCGTCCAGGTCCTGGACCGTGGGCTGGATGAGGAGGACGTCGGTCCCGGATGCGCGGACTCGGCGCGCCTCGCTTTCCAACAGCCGCCCCGACCGCTGGCGAAGCACCGCAGCCGCTCGCTCGCCGAGCGTCCGCGGCTGGGGGGCATGCAGCGAGGAGGTCGGATTCAGGCAGACCACGAGATCGAGGCCCAGCCCGGCAAGCAGGTCGAGGTTGGACGTGGACGCGATGCCGCCGTCGATAAAGCGGCGCCCACCGATCTTCACCGGGTGGTAGAAGCCTGGAATGGCGCACGACGCCGCCACCGCGTCCGCGAGCGACGCGGGCGGTGCGCCTGCCTGCCCGAACACCACCCGGCGGCCCGTGTCGTGGTCGCACGCGACGATCCACAGGTTCGGGTGTGGCGGCCATCGCTCGTCCGCAACGCGGCGGATCGTCTCCTTCAGCGGCTCGGAGGAGATCAGTCCTTGTGGCAGCCAGGCGGCCAGGATCGCGGCTGGCGAGTATCGATACGGTCGGGCCAGGGACGCGACGGCCAACCGCCAGGATCCTGGCCCGAGCGCGGGCACGCCACGGTTCAGTCGATACACCGCACCGCCCGACCTGCTCGGATGTCCGGGATCGCTCTCGTCGCCTTCGACCGCTGTCGCGGTTTCGCCGGCTGAGTGCGCGAGCATCAACCACGGCGGCACGCCCGAAGCGCAGAGCCCGCCGATCATCGCGCCTGCTGAGGTACCGACGACATATTCCGCGCTCCCCGGGTCCCAACCGATCTCGCCGGCCAGCGCATCGAGCGCCCCGACTAGCCACGCGCCGCCGAGCACGCCGCCGGCGCCGAGCACGAGGCCAACTCTCGCCTGGCCTGTCTGCGATGTCTGCGTTGCCAACTGCGGTCCCGGAAATCGTCCTTACGAAGCTCGTCGTTCGTCGCGGCGGGCTGGGGCGGCAACCGGCCCGTCGCCCACAGATCGATCCGCGACAGAGAACGGTATGGCGACTGCACATTTCGGCCATCGGGGAGGATTACGGATAGGGCACCGTGATCAACCCCGAGGAGATAGGGGAGGCGTGCCCGTAGTGTCGCGACCGCTCGGCCGCCAATCAAAAGAGGAGCGCCGATGAAGGCGATCGTGGTCTACGAGTCGATCTACGGCAACACCCGAGCGATTGCCGAGGCGATCGCCGAGGGATTGGGCGGCGCGGAGGTGAGGTCGGTTCCCGACGCGGCCGCCCAGCGGGAGCCCGCGGACCTTCTCGTCGTCGGCGGCCCCACTCACATGCACGGGCTGGCGACCACGCAGAGCCGGCAAGCGGCGATCGCCGGCGCACAAGAGGACGGCCACACCCACATCGAGCCGAGCGCTGGCGAGGAGCCTGGCCTGCGCGCCTGGCTACGGGACCTCGAGCACGTCGATCACCTCCGCGCAGCTGCGTTCGACACCAGGTTCGATCGGGCGCCTTGGGTCACAGGCGTCGCCGCACGCGGGATCGGACGCCGCCTTCATCGCCGCGGCTACGACGTGATCAGCAATGAGAGCTTCCTCGTCGAGGAGTCGGAAGGCCCGCTCAAAGATGGAGAGCTCGAGCGTGCTCGAGCCTGGGGCGAGGAGCTGGCGAGGTTGTGCTCGGAGGATCCACCGTTCCGGTTGCGCCCGTGAGCGACCGCGTTCCGGTCGGGCGACGGGCTCATCCGGACAAGTCCCCTCGGGTCGCGAACCGGGCGCCGCCTCCCGGCGAGGCTGAGTCCTCGAGCTTCGACACTGTTTCGCATTACTTCAACGTGCCGGCGGATCGCCTGGGAATCGCCGAAGATCTGCGCACGGTGATCCGCACGGCCCAGCGCGAGGTGCAGGTGCAGATCCCGGTGCGACTGCGGGACTCCGGGATCCACGTCTTCTCCGGCTACCGCGTGCAGCACAACGGGGAGCGCGGACCGTTCAAGGGAGGGATTCGCTACCACGAGCACGTCAACCTCGACGAGGTTCGGGCGCTCGCCGCGCTGATGACGTGGAAAACGGCGCTGCTCGACGTCCCGTTCGGCGGCGCCAAGGGTGGTGTGAACTGCCCGGCACGTGACCTCGATGAGAACGAGCTGCAGATGATCACGCGCTCCTCCGATGAGCTGATCGCGCTGGAGTGCGAGCTGCTCATCCCCGCCGCGCTCGGAGGCACGATCCACGCCGGCAACGCGGACACGATCCGCGCGCGGCTGGTGATCGAGGGCGCCAATAACCCGACTACGCCGGCTGCGGACCAGATCCTTCTTGACAAGGGCGTGCTCGTCGTTCCCGACATCCTCGCCAACGCCGGCGCCGTCGTCGTCTCGTACTTCGAGTGGGTGCAGAACCTGCAGCAACAGAGCTGGGACGAGCGCGAGGTCAACAACAAGCTCGCCGCGAGCATGAGCCGCGCGTACCGCCAGGTCGAGGCGCGCGCGGACCACGGCACGCGTGTGTCGCTGCGTGTGGCGGCATACGAGCTGGCGATCAAGCGCGTCCTCGAAGCGACGCGCCTGCGCGGCTACGGTGGGTACGCCTGAACTACCCCTGGCCCCAGGCGAGGAGTCCGGCGATGTCGAGCGTGGACAGGATCCCGACTGGCCGTTGTGACTGCGGCTCGGTCACGACCAGGTGGCTTACGCGGCGCTTGCGCATCAGCTCAGCCGCGTCGGCCAACGGCATGCTCGGCTCGACGCTGACGATCGTCTGACCGACGAGCGATCGGGCTGTCGCTTCCGCGCCGGCGCCGAGGCCCTTCTTGAGCAGGTCGAGATCGGACACAATCCCCCACAACGGCAATTCGCCGGCCTCGTCGTGCACGGTTCCCATCACGGCAACGCAATGGACGTGGTGGGTGGCCATGAGGCGGGCAACCTCAGTCAAGCTAGCCTCGGGGTCGCACGAAATTATTCCGGGATGGGCGGCGTCGGACACGGTCGCGCGCTCAAGCGACGGCATCAGATAGCTCCCGCGGTACAGCTGAACGGTGGTGGCGGACATGATGACCTCCTGGGGAATCTCGCTGCATCCGACACTAACCCCTGGCGCTGACCGCGTAATCCGCTGAGCGCCGAACCTCGGCTTCGGCGTTTCCACAGTGCAAACGGGCGGTCGGGGTTTTGCCGCACGACCGTGCGGTTGTTGTTCGGATGTAGGCGCGCGCCGGTCGTGATGGACTGACTCTGTCCTGTTTCAAAGAGAGGTTTGTCATGGCCACTGTCGAGTGGGGAGCGTGGGGAGAGTCAGCCCGACAATCCTCGCGCTCCTAGCGTGCGCTGCCGGTCTGCTCGGATCGGTGAGCCTCGGGTCGCCGACCGTGGCCCGGGCCGTCTCGGCGACACCTCCGCCTAGCGCCGGCCCTGGTCCGATGTCGGCGGTGGCCGTTGGCGTGAATCCGGCCAACGACCGCCAGTATGTGTTCTGGCGCGGCGGCTACGGACGCATCTACGAGGCGTGGTACACGACTGGTTGGCACGGACCCGTGAACAAGGGCTGGACCTCGCCGTCGGCGCCCAGTGTGGCTGTCACCACCAACTCCCATCAGTACGCGTTCTGGCAGGGGATCAACTCACATATCTACGAGGCCTGGTATACGAATAGATGGCACGGGCCGCTTGATCTGACCACCACCCTGCGATGGGGGACGGCGGGACTGACGACGTCCACGCCAACTGTTGCCGTGAACCCCGCCAGCGGCCGCCAATACGTCTTCTGGCGGGGGATGACTGGACGTATCTACGAGGCGTGGTACACGACTGGCTGGCACGGGCCGACGAACATGGGTTGGGGCTCCACCTCGGCGCCGGCAGTAGCGGTGACCGATGCGGCCCACCAGTATGTGTACTGGCGTGGAAGCGACGACCACATCTTCGAAGCTTGGTTCACGGGCACGTGGCGCGGACCCCGAGACCTGACGGCGTACAATGGCTGGGGAGAGTTCGGGGAAACGATCTCGATGGTGGGGGCGGGGGTCAATCCAGCGGGGGACGATCAGTACCTGTTCTGGCAAGAGGCGGATGGCCGTGCCTACGAGGCGTGGCACATCAACGGCTGGACCGGTCCTACGAACATGGGTTGGAGTCCCGCCGCCGCGCCGGGTGTCGGGGTAACGCTCGCCGCACACCAGTACGTGTTCTGGCAGGGAGGAGACGGAGCGATCTGGGAGGCATGGTGGCGCAACGGTTGGAACGGCCCGATCACGCCGCTGCAGCTGAGCACTGGTCGGGGGCCGACCGTACAGGTTGTACAGACGAGCTCAAATCTCTCACAGCGCCTGTCGAGGCTCTCGAACCTGCGATTCGGCGGCGCACCCCCGGCCGGCCTTCCGACGCTCAGCGTCAACGCCGGCCTTCGCTACCAGCAGATCACCGGAGTCGGCGCGGCGATGACCGACACCTCGGCCTGGCTGATCTATGACGAACTCGACTCGGCCACGCGGGCCGCTCTGATGAACGACCTGTTCGGCAGAAACGGGATCCACCTCGGCTTCACCCTCGTGCCGATGGGAGCCTCCGATTTCACGCAGAACGGACAACCGTACTCCTACGATGACATGCCTCCGGGACAGACCGACCCGCAGCTGACCCATTTCTCGATCGCTCACGACCGGGCGTACATCTTGCCGGCGCTCCGGCAGATGCTGGCGGTCAACCCGGCGACGAAAGTGTTTGCGACTCCGTGGACCGCTCCGCCGTGGATGAAGGCAAACAAGGCGTACGACAACCTCGGTCACCTCGGGTCGTTGCTGCCGTCGGCCTACCAGCCTCTGGCGAATTACTTCGTCAAGTTCATCCAGGCCTATGCCGCTGAGGGCGTTCCGGTCAGCGCGATCGCGCCCGAGAACGAACCCAACGCAGCGTCGGCGTTCCCCGCGATGGACTTCCCCGAGCCCGATGAGGCGCAATGGATCGCCCAGAACCTACAGCCGGCACTACAGCAGGCGAACCTCCATCCCAAGCTGTACGGCGCCGATGTTGGGTGGGGAAGCGCCACCTATCCCACGGCGCTGGTCTCGAGCCCAGCGCGCAACGCGCTCAGCGGCATCGCCTGGCATTGCTACTCCGGGATCCCGAACGTGATGACCACGCTTCACCCGCAGACTCCGACCGGCGAGCAGATCCTCACGGAATGCTCGCCCGGGATCACGCCGTACCCGGTGCCCGAGGTCTTGATCGGATCGCTGCGAAACTGGTCGACGGCCGTGACCCTCTGGAACCTCGCGCTCGACCCGTCCGGAGGGCCCGTGCAACCACCGAACTCAGGCTGCCACGGCTGCACCGGTGTCGTCACGGTCAATGAGGCCACCGGCCAGGTCACCTTCAATTCCGCCTACTACCAGCTCGGACAGTTCGGCGCGTTCCTGCAGCCAGGCGCAATCCGCATCAGCTCAAACACGTTGGTCAGCTTCTATCAGCACGGTCCGAACTACGGTGTCACCTCGGGGCTCGACGATGTGGCCTTTCTGAATCCCGACGGCAACCGAGTACTTGTCGCCTACAACAACTCCTCTGCCGCGATTCGCTTTGTCGTCAAATGGGGTCGGCGCGCGTTCGCCTACAGCCTGCCGGGGCGGGCCATGGTCACCTTCCGATGGCACCCGTGATACGTCTGGGACACCAACGAGCCGCATCTAACCTGGGCGCGCCCTCTGAACCTCATAGCTAACACATGTGGGTGCCGCGCTGGTACTGCAGGTTGAGCGTGGCGCGCTCGAGTTTCACCTGCTGAACGTTCGGCGAGCGCCACTCGACATCGAAAATGTGGTGATCATTGCCCTCGAATGTGCCAACGTTCATCACCCAGGTGAACGAGAACGATTCGTGCGGAACGACGGGGATGAACCGGACCGCTCCGGGCTGCATCACCGGACCGCCGTCGACCCGAATCTGAAACCCGGCCGGAGCGCCGCTGAGCTCCACGCTGAGCGTCGCGGTCACCTGATTGACGGCGCAGATGTTCGATCCGCTCAGCTCGGGAATCGCTTGGAACCTCGAGCTGGACGTCGCAGCCGCGGTCGTGGTCCACTGCGAGGTCTGCAAATCCAACGATGAGCTCGATCCCCCGGATGCCGCCATTGCTGCTAGCGGCACGCCGATGAGGACTCCAAGCACTGCAGCGATGATGAGAACTCTTCGCATGTACAACCTCCTCTGCGTTCTTCCTTGCCTGATCGGCGTGGCACACCTCTACGTCTCGCCGGCAGATGCAAGTGCGCGAGCGTGCTGGCGGCTCTTGCGCCCACGGATCTCGAAATAGAGGTGGCGGTTGAAGGTCTGGACTGCTGACGCGGCCAAGGGCAGGTCGCGAGCGGTGAGCCGATCGTGCGACAGACAGGCTGCCAACCGCACGCGGTAGCCATTCGGGTCCCGTGGCCTCAGCGAAGCCACCCATCCCCGAATCTCATGCGCGCGCCGGACCTCCCCGGACGACAACTCGGTCCCCCGCTCAAGGCGTTCCAGGGCTGCTCGCCACGTCGGTTTCACATCCGTGCAAGCGGCACGCACGTATCCGTCCTGATGCGCCACTGCCGCCACGTGCGCCAGGTAGGTGGTGGTGTCAACACAGGTTGGGGAGTCGATCTCCGGCTTCATCCGGTGACTCATTCGGCGCCTCGCAGGGAGGGTCGATTCCGGCTGCGGCGTACGCCTCGTCCTGCTCGAGGGTTTCCTGTTCGAGCAGCGCCTGTGCCAGTGAATCGAGCTTGTCGCGGTTGGCGACCATCAGCTCTGTCACGTCTTCATGGACGTTTTCGATCAGGTGCCGTACCTCTTCGTCGACGAGCTGTTGCGTGACCGGAGACACTTCGCTGGCGCCGGGGAAAGGCAGCTGCCCTTCCTCCGGGATGACGGTCACTGGGCCAATCAGATCGCTCATTCCCCATAAGCCGACCATATTTCGGGCTAGCTCGGTCGCCTGCTTGATGTCGTTCTGCGCGCCGGTCGTGATCTCGTTGTAGACGATCTCCTCGGCCACACGGCCACCGAGGGCGACGCTGATCTTGCCCAGCAGGTACGGACGGTCGTAGCTGAAGCGGTCGGCCCCGGGAGCGGAGAGGGTGACGCCCAACGCGATCCCGCGCGGAATGATCGAGACCTTCCGGACGGGATCGGCGCCCGGCGTGAGCATGCCGACGATCGCATGTCCGGCTTCGTGGTAGGCCGTGCGCTTGCGCTCCTCCTCGCTTAGCAGGATCCGCCGTTCGGTCCCGAGCACGAGCTTCTCGAGCGCGTCGTGCAGATCGTTCATCGTGACCGCATCGTGGCCGCGCCTGGCCCCGGTCAGCGCCGCCTCGTTGACGATGTTCGCGAGGTCGGCTCCGACCATTCCGGGGGTGGTGGCCGCGAGGCGATCGAGGTTGACGTCATCGGCTAGCGGAACCGAGCGCGTGTGCACCTCGAGGATCTTGCGCCGGCCCACCGTGTCGGGGGGCTGGACGGCGACGCGCCGGTCGAACCGGCCCGGGCGAAGGAGGGCGGGGTCGAGCACCTCGGGACGGTTGGTGGCGGAGATCACGATCACACCGACCGAGGGATCGAATCCGTCCATCTCGGTAAGGATCTGGTTGAGCGTCTGCTCGCGCTCGTCGTGACCGCCTCCGAACCCGCCGATCGATCCCGCACGCGAGCGGCCGATCGCGTCGAGCTCGTCGATGAAGATGATCGCCGGTGCGGCCTCCTTGGCCTGCTGGAAGAGGTCGCGCACCCGAGAGGCGCCGACCCCGACGAACAGCTCGACGAACTCCGAGGCGGAGATCGAGAAGAAGGGCACCTGGGCCTCGCCCGCCAGGGCTCGCGCCAGCAGCGTCTTGCCGGTGCCTGGCGGTCCCGTCAACAGCACCCCGCGCGGGATCCGTCCCCCGAGCCGTCGGTACTTCTGTGGATCCCGCAGGAAGTCGACGATCTCGGTCAGCTCATCCTTGGCCTCGTCAATGCCGGCGACGTCCTCGAACGTCACGTGCTGCTGGGAAGGCTCGACACGCTGCGCGCGGGAACGGGAGAACGAGCTGATGCCGCCTCCCAGACCGGAAGTACGCCTCATCATCCACACGAACAGCAGCACGATCAGCAGAGCGGGCCCAAAGCTGAGCAGGATCGTCACGAATACCGAGCTGCCGCTCGATGGAGCGCTGGCGTTGATGACCACGCCTTTTGACTGCAACAGAGCGAGCAGCGTGTTGTTGTTGGCGAACTCGGGGACTTCGGTGGAGAACGCCGACGCCTGCGGTGCGGCACTGTCCGGATACCGCACGGCAGTGCGGAAGGTCCCTTGCACACTCGTGCCCTTGGTCGCGATCGCGCTCACATTCCCGTCCTCGACCTGAGTCAGGAAGGTCGGGCTGTACGGAATCCGCACGCGCGTCACCGGCGTCCGGAAGCTCGAGATCAGGACGACGTTCAGGAACAGCAGCACCAACAGCAGAGTCCACAAACCGACGCCGAACACGCGCTGCTTCGGCCGCTCGGGACTCGGCGGAGCGCCGCGCCCGTCCGGCCCGGGCCGGATGCGCCAGCCGCTTGGATGAAGCTCCCCATGGGAGTCGCGCCCTTCGGGGGGTCTCTCCCGTGAATCTTCAGGTGCAGATTCGGCCATCTCGGTTCGGGCATCGGGACTGCATGCGGACAACGTAGCCCGCACGTCGCCGTGCTCGCGACCGGGAAAAGCGCGGGACGTGCTGCGGAAACCCCGCAGCGCTCGTGGCCACCGAATATCGCGAGAACGGGTGTGGATCTCCACGGATCCCTTATGCGGACGGCAGCGGATGCCCTGACCCCCACCGCCTGCCTACCTTCGCCTTCAGTCCGATGACGGAGACCGTTACAGCCACAGCCGCTGCCGCCGACATGATCCGGCGTCTTCAGGCTGCCCACGGTCCACTGGCGTTTTTTGAATCGGGAGTCCAGTTCGTCACGCGACCTCGATAGCGCTCGACAATGGGCCTGGGCCTTGCCATCACGTTCTCGTTGGCGTTCTCGTTCACAAACGGGTTTCTGGACGCCGCCAACGCGATCGCGACGCTCGTCGCGACCCGCGCCGCCGCTCCGAGGCAGGGACTCGCCATCGCAGCGGCGTTCAACGTGCTTGGCGCCGTGCTCGTGGGCACCGCGGTAGCGAGCACGATCGCAGGGATCGTCACTGTCTCGCCATCGCAGACGGTGGCTGTCGTCGGCGCAGGGGTGCTGGCGGCGACGTTGTGGAACGTGTCCATGTGGTGGCGCGCGCTGCCCTCGAGTTCCGGTCATGCCCTGGTCGGGGGCCTGATCGGCTCGGCGCTGGCAGAGTCCGGCGTTCACGCGGTGAACTGGGGAGGGCTGCAGGGACTAAGACCCGTCGGAGTGGCAGGTGTGTTGATCGCGCTCGCGGTCTCTCCCCTCATCGGACTGATCGCTGCGGCCGGTGCGGTCCGGGTCAATCGGCGGCTGCTGCGGCGGGCGAGCAGCCGGGTGGCGGAGCCGGTCCGGGGCGGCCAGTGGGTGATGTCGGCGGGGCTGGCGTTCAGTCACGGAGCCAACGACGGCCAGAAAGCGATGGGCGTGATCGCAGCGCTGCTGCTCGCCACGGGTCATCTGCAGACGTTCGGAGTGCCGTTGTGGGTCAAGCTGGCGTGCGCGGGAGCGCTGACCCTCGGGACCTCGATGGGCGGATGGCGGATCATGCGGACCGTCGGGCGGGGGATATACCGACTCGTACCGATAGATGCGTTCGCAAGTGAGGGCGCGGCGACCGCGGTGATTCTCGGCGCCGCCTACGCCGGAGCGCCGGTGTCGACGACCCACGTCGTGGCCTCGTCAGTGGTGGGCGTCGGAGCGGGGCGCCGGCGCTTCAGGCACATCCGCTGGTCCATCGTCGGCGCGATGGGGTTTGCCTGGGCGGTGACGCTTCCTGCGACGGCCCTATTGGGCGGGATTACTCTGCTCCTGTGGAACATGATCATCGGTTGAGGACTCGGCGCAGCTGGTTTCTCCCCCAGACGCCGGACCTGCTGGGGCTGCTGCAAGCCCAGGCCGCGATCACGTTGCAGGCCATGGATGCATTTGTCGAGTGGGCCCAGGGGGACGCGGCGGCGGCTGACACGGTGCGCAAGCTCGAGCACGTGGCTGATGACCGGAAGCGAAAAGTGCGCGAGGCACTGACCGAAGCGTTCACGACTCCGCTCGAGCCCGAGGATCTGTTCGAGCTCTCACAGGGTCTGGACGGCATCCTCAACGGTGCGAAGAACACCGTCCGCGAAGCGGAGGTGATGGGAGCACAGCCTGATGAGGCCATCGTCGCAATGGCCGGCGAGCTGGCCGAAGGCGTTCGCAATCTCGCCCGTGCCTTCGACGGACTCGCGCGCCACCGCGATCAGCGTGCCGCAACTCAGGCGGCCGATAAGGCAATCAAGAACCAGCGGAAACTCGAGCACGCCTACCGAAGCGCGATGTCGGCGTTGATCGACGTCGAGGACCTGCGCGAGGTCACAACCAAGCGCGAGCTGTACCGCCGACTCGTTCGGACCAGCGATCTTCTCGCAACGGTTGCCGAACGCGTCTGGTACGCGGTGCTCAAGGCGAGCTGATCGGGACCAGAACGCAGACACCGTGACGAGCGCTTTAGGCTTGGCCGGTGTCCAGCACCGCCGGTCATAGCGGTTCGAGCGCTCGCGATGCCCCCTCTGGTGTTTTCGAGCGGATCGCAGCGGGGATCGATGGGTTTCCCGAGGGCCGCGACGCCGCAGCCCTGGGCGCGGCGATCGCCCTCGTCGTCGGCGCGGAGCTGCTCCTGGTGGCCGTACATCCGGACCCGCTGGTCGTGCTACCACGCGAGGTCAGTTGGGCGGGCGTGCGCAAGCAGGCGGAGCAGTTGCTGCGCCGGACCCGCGACGAGGTCGACCGCGACGCTCGGATCAAGGTCGTGACTGACTGGTCTGTCCCGCGCGCACTCGGACGCGTTGTCGAGCGCGAGCATCGCGACCTGCTTGTGGTGGGCTCGAGCCGAAAGGGACCCGCAGGCCGGGTTCGAATGGCCACGTCGACGCGACAGCTGCTCTCTGGCTACCCCTGCGCGCTCGCGGTCGCGCCGCGGGGATTCGGCGATGTTCCATCGCGTCGATTCGCCCGGGTCGGGGTCGGATACGACGGCGGACCCGAGTCCCGGGCAGCGCTCTCGGTTGCAGCCTCGATCGCGGTCGCCGCCGGCGCGCGACTCGTGGTACGGGGAGTTGTCGACGACCGGCTCCCGATGCTCGGATGGTCAGAGCACGCGGTTGACCGCACGCAGTCGATATGGGACGAGCTGCTCAAGCCGATGGTCGAGTCGCTGCGCGACGATGCCCGAAATGCGGTTGCGGCGACGGGCTCGAAGGCCGAAGTCGATGTTCTGCGCTGGAGTCCGCCCGATGCTCTGAGAGAACTCTCAGAGCAGGTTGATCTGCTGGTGATCGGATCCCGCCGGTGGGGGGCCGCGGCGCGTGTGCTGCTTGGCGGCACCGGGGAGAGAATCATGCACGACGCCGGCTGCCCGATCCTCGTGACCCCACGTATAGACGGATGAGGGGACGCGTTAGGGCTGGCCGCGCCGCCCCGAGCGGCCCCCGTGTGCTCACCAGAGACCGCGAGGATGCCGTCCTCGACTCGCGGCCATCCATCCAGTCGCCGACATGCGATCGAAGCTGGAACTCAACTCACCAAGCTCTGAGAATGGGTCCCAACGAGTCGGCCCGGGATGACTCACCTCTTTTCTCAGTCTGCAAGTGGACCCACCGACCCCAGACCAGCGGGCCTCGCTACGCATCGGGACATGGTCGGATCAGGGTCGGTAGTAAGTGCCGACAGACGAGATTGCCACCGTAAGTTCCGCGTCATCCCTGCGGGGCGATGCGGATGGCGACCGGCTCGCTGCGGTGGATAATCTGAATACGCGCCGACGCCCCATTTCAAGGCCCACCACGAGGTGAAGACATGGCGACAAAGCAGTCAGGACCTAAGGCACGAGCTGGCGATTGGCTTGAAGCTCGCGGCATCCACGGACAGGCGCCTCGGCGCGGAGAGATCGTCGAGGTGCTGGGACAGGCGGACCACGAGCACTACCGGGTCCGTTGGGATGAGAAACACGAGTCGATCGTGTATCCCGCGGACGGCGTCGTGATCACCGGGAGCCAAGGCGACCGTCATAGCCGGACCAAGTCCTAGAGGGACGCACCACGGCGCGCCCCTCTAGGCGTGACGGGGGTCGGGTCAGGCCGTCCCGGCGTCGGCGGCTCGGTGTGTTCGGACTGCAAAGGGGATCGCCGTGGAGGTCAACAAGCCGCAGACCGGCCGTGCGCAGGTTGCGCGTGAACGCCCGGAGACTCAGACCGGACGCCAACCGACAGCACACCGTTAGCGAGTGGCTTTTGCCCCCCGGGTCCGGGCGGGTTTCGACGCTGTGCGCTTGCCGCTGGCCTTGGACGTAGCCCGAGCGCGGCCAGTGGTGGGCGATGATGCCGGGGACAGATCCTTCTGGAGCCGATCGAGATCGCGCTCTATCGCGCGGCGCATCTTCGTCAGATCACGGCGGGCGTCGCGCAACAGCTTTGTCACATCTCGGCGCAGATCGCGCACGCCGGTTCCGACGCTCCCGCCGATCGAGGCGAGATCCTTCTGCGCGACCTCGAGCGTCTGCGTGATGCGGTCCAACCGCTGCGCGTCTTCATGCGCCCGCGCGTCGGTCACGGCAGTGGCGCGTGATGGCCGCTTCGTGGCGCGTGATGGCTGCTTCGTGGCGCGTGATGGCTGCTTTGTTTTCTTGGCCTGAGGCATGACAACCCTCCTAACTGATCGAACACGGGACTCTGCGCCCGACGGTACGCCGCAGGGTCGAGTTTGCACATCGCGGTTTGGCACAACGCGTGTTGCGGACAACTACGGTCTCTCAATCGAACTCGAGACCTAGTCACGGTCGTTCGGGGACGTCATGATGCCCTGACGATGTCGTCCTCGCCACGCAACCCCGTGGTCGTCGCCGGTTACGACGGGTCCGAGCCGTCGAGTGTCGCGGTCACGATTGCGGCCGGAAGGGCGGGGCGCAGCGGACGCCTCTTCATCGTGCACGCGTACGACCTGCCTCCCGACTTTCTCGGCTCGCCTAATTACGATCGGCTGCTCTCCGAGCGCAAGGACCACGGACGTGCCCTGCTGGATGAGCTCACGGCCGGGAACGACGTGCTCGTCAACACCGAGTACGAGACCGAGTTGATCGGCGGGCCACCGGCGCAGGCGATCGCCGATGTCGCGCGCGTCAGGCACGCCGATGAGATCGTCGTGGGGGCGCGCGGTCTCAGTCGGATCAGGGCGTTGCTCGGCAGCGTCTCGCACGAGTTGCTGCACATCGCGGACCGGCCCGTGCTCGTCATCCCGACAGCCGCAGTGGACGCTGCCCGACCGCGCTCCGGACGCGGGTAGGGCATCGGACAGCGCCGCGCTTTCGCCTGGCAATCCGAGTTTTTCCGCAGTCGCGATGGCACCTTTTCCCGATGGGCCAACGCGTCCCGGCTGAGACCATGCCATCTCGGTCGTCCGCCACGGAGGAGACTCAGATGACACCTTCGGCACTCACATCCACGCGCGAGCTCCACAACCGAGTCGGCAACGGAATCCAGGTGCGCCTGCTCTGGTGCGAGCAGGATGGAAGGCTGTGGGTCACCGTGATCGACTTCAAGGAGGCCGCGGAGTTCTCCGTGGACGTCCTCGACAGGGCACGTGCCCTCGACGTGTTCCACCATCCCTATGCTTACGCCGCCCACTACGGCATCGAGGCGGTTTCCATAGCAGCGCGCAGCAAACCATTCGCGCTGCTGACAGGATGAGGATCGAGACGATGCCGGCAACTGGGGAACAGAGGCGGCGCGGTGTTCGGAAGGCGGCGACCAGTCGCGCGGCCGCGCATGGCCGCCGGGCCGTCGAACGGATAGCAGTCGGCGTCGACGGCTATCCCGAGGGTCGTGATGCGGCGGCGTTGGCAGCCGCGATCTCGCGAGCCACGGGCGCCGAACTGATGCTCGTCGCGGTCCATCCTGAACCGATCGTCGTGCTCCCGGCCGGGCTTGACTGGACGAGCCTCCGCCAGCAGACAAGGTCGATGCTGGCCGAGGTCAGAGACGAGCTCGCCCCGGACGCGCGGCTCGCGGTTGAGACCGATCTGTCGGTCGCCCGGGCGCTGCATCGCGTCATCGCACGCGAGCATCGCGATCTCCTGGTGGTCGGTTCGAGCCGTCACGCACCCGAGGGACATGTGCGCATCGGGAAGCGAGTGCGCCAGCTGCTCTGTCACTTCGAATGCCCGCTCGCGATTGCGCCACGCGGATATCAGGCCACGCGAGACGCGAAGTTCACTCGGATTGGCGTGGGCTATGACAGCAGCCCTGAGTCGATGGCCGCGCTCGAGCTGGCAGCGGCAATCGCGCTCGAGGCCCGGGCTGAGATCCACGTGCGCGGCATCGTCGACGACCGGATGCCGTCTGTCGGATTTGGGAGTCTGTGGGTGGGCAACACGGCCGGCGCCTGGAATGAGATCGTCCAGGAGGAGGTCGACCTGCTGCGCGATCGGGCGCTGGACGCGGTCAAGGACGTTGGCCCGAGGGTCGATGTCGTGGCCGAGCCTGGACGTCCGGCTGATGGACTGCTCGCTCTCTCACGCGAGGTCGATCTGCTCGTGATCGGTTCCCGGCGGTGGGGCCCGGCGGCGCGAGTGCTGCTTGGGAGCACGGGCGAGACGGTGCTACACGATGCCTCCTGTCCAGTGCTGACCGTTCCGCGGCCTGCGTCCTGAGCCCGCGGGACGATCCGCTTGCGGCCGTGCCCGGCTACGGCGCCATGTCCATTCTCGGCAAGCGCCTCGTTGTCGTCACCGGCAAGGGCGGAGTGGGTAAGTCGACCGTTACGGCTGCGCTGGGGGTGACGGCAGCTGAACGCGGACTGAGAACAGTCCTGGTGGAGGTGGCCGGCCGCGCGGACATTCGCGAACAGTTCGGGGACCACGGCGATGAGCAGCCAGAGCCCGAGCTGGCACCGAGACTGCATCACGTAAGTGTGGAGCCACGAGGCGCACTGGAGCAGTATCTCCGCGACGAGGCGCCGGGGCGGTTGATCGCTTCAGTTCTCGCCCGCAGCCGGGTCTTCGACGCGTTGATCACGGCGACGCCGGGCATGGCGGAGCTGCTCACGATTGGGAAGGTTTGGGAGCTCGCGCAGCGGCCGCGGCACAAACCCGGCGCCCGCATCTACGACCTCGTGATCCTCGACGCTCCCGCGAGCGGACACGCCGGCGCCCTGCTCGGCGCCCCGGCATCGTTCGGCTCGATGGCGGGTGGCGGACCGATGGCACACCAGAGCGCGGCGATCGCGCGGACGCTGCGCGATCCGCGGTCGACGGGCGTGATCGCGGTCAGCACGGCCGAGCAGATGGCGGTCAGCGAGACCCTCAGCCTGCGCGAGGCCTTCGCGGAAAAGCTCGGCATCGCGATCGACGCCGTGGTCGTGAACCGGTTGCTGTCGTCGCCGTTTACCGCAAACGAGGCGCGGGCGATCGAGGCGGCAGGCGAGGACCCCGCCGTGCGCTCGGCGCACTGGCTCCACGCGCGCGCCACGAACCAGCGGGAGCTCCTGGTCCGGCTAGAACGGAATCTGAATGGAGTGCCCCTGACCACGTTGCCGTTCGTGTTCGCGGGTATCGCCGAGCGCGCAGAACTCGACCGGCTGGCGGCGCGGCTCGGACGGTACCTGCCGTGAGCCCGCTGGCGGCAGTTCTGGCCGACAAGCGGGTCGTGATCTGCGCCGGCGCCGGCGGCGTGGGAAAGACGACGGTAGCGGCGACGATCGCGCTCGGCCTGGCCGCCGAAGGACGGCGCGTGGCCGTCGTGACGATCGATCCCGCGCGCCGATTGGCAGAGGCGCTCGGGCTGGACACGCTCGGCAACGAACCGAGCCGAGTCGATACTGGACGCCTCGGAGACTCGGGGCTCGAGATCAAGGGCGAGCTCTCGGCGATGATGCTCGACTCCAAGCGCACGTTCGACGAGCTGATCGCTCGCCTGGCTCCCGACGAATCGACACGTGAGCAGATCCTCCGCAATCGGGTGTATGTGCACCTGACGGGGGCGATCGCCGGTTCCCAGGAGTACGCGGCAATGTCAAAGCTGTTCGAGATCGAGCGCGGCGGCGACTACGACGCGGTGGTCCTCGACACACCGCCTTCGCGGAACGCGCTCGACTTCCTCGATGCCCCCCAGCGCCTGCTCGGAGTGCTGAGTGGTCGGGCCCTGCGGCTCCTGCTGGCACCGACGGGATACGCGGCGCGTTCGGCGAGTGTCGTGCTGGCGGGACTGCGGCGCATCACCGGCGCTCGTCTGCTCGAGGATCTCGGCTCGTTTTTCGGCCTGTTCGGCGGCATGATCGACGACTTCCGCGAACGGGCCGTACAGGTCGACGACCTACTCCGCGATCCCCGAACCGGATTTCTGATCGTCACCTCGCCCGAACGAGCAGCGCTGGAGGAGGCCATCTTCTTCACGGGCGAACTCGACAGGGCAGGGATGCATCGGAGCGGCCTGATCGTCAATCGCGTTCATCCGGTCGACGCGCTGGAACGCGACAGCGCCGGGACGGCGGCTCGGCTCACTCCGGCGCTGGGCTCGGCACTTGCGGTGAAGGTGGCGAGCGCGCATGCTGACGTTCAGGTTCTGGCCCGCCGCGATGCCGCCGCAATTGGGAGCCTGCGATGCAAGATGCACGGCGTGCGCCCGGTGTGCGTGGCCGACCGGGAACGCGACGTGCACAGTCTCGAGGATCTGGTCGACCTCCACGCCGCGCTGTTTGGACGGGCGCCCGCTATCCAACCGGCGGCTGAGCGCTGACCTCGACTCGATTGGCTTGGACTCCACTGGTCCGCCGGGTCCGGCGACCCGGGCGGCGTCGTCTGGTTCGCGGCCGCTCGATCGCGGCAATCGCTTCGAGCTCTCGCTCCAGCTGGAGGATGATCTGGTCGGGATCCGGGATCAGGGCGGCGTCGACCATCAGACCGACGGTCACCTCGCCACGGTAGGAGAAGATGCTGACGCTCATGCCGATGTGGCCGGAGGTCGGGGCCCAGAAGAGGACCGTGCGAACCGGCGTGCCGGCGAGATAGACGGGTTTGGTCGGCCCGGGAACATTTGTCATGACCGCCGTCCCCTTGGCGGTGAACAGGTCGATGATCCGCCGCTCGATCGGCTCGGGCGTCAGCCCGGTGGCGCCGAGCAGCGCGTAGGACACAGCTCCGTCATGAGAGTGCTTGAGCTCGTCCATGCGCTTGTGCACTTCCACGAGCCGCCTGTAGCTGCCGCTCACGCCCACGGGAAGCGGCAGGAATACGAGCCCGAACCGATTCCCGAGCGCCCGAGGGATGGGCTGATCGAGCGGGCGTAGGTTGAAAGGCACCATCGCCTGGATCTCCGCCACCGGACTGCCGCGATCGATGAGGTAGTGGCGCAGGCCACCGGCGACGGTGGCCAGCAGCATGTCGTTCACGGTGGCGTCGTGGTAGTGCGCGATGTCCTTGATCCACCGCAGGGGCAACCCCTTGCTCCACGCCACCCGTCGGCTGATACCGGGATCGCCCTTGATCGCGCTGGCAGGATCCGCCGGGGTGAGCAGCAGCCTCACGACTGTGGCGCCATCGCGCGCCACCGCACCGGCGAGGCTCACCGCGTGGGAGGGCGAGGCGACAATGTCCGCGCCCTGCCGCACCGCCGCGGAGCCGACGCGCCCCGCCCCAGCGAAGGCACGGGCACTGGAGCCGGCGATGGCGGCCAGCAACCCGCGGGATCGCGATGGCCCAACCTCGTCCTCCGGCTCGATCCCGACCTCCTGCTCGGAGTCCGTCAGCGACAGCATCACCCTGGCGAGCACAATCCCATCGGCGATGCAGTGGTGCATGCGGCTGATCATCGCCGCGCCGTCGCCGAACCCGTCAATCATGTATATGTGCCAGAGCGGCCGGTTGCGGTCCAGGGGCATCGTCATCAGATCCCCCACCAGCTCCTGTAGGGCGGCATCGTCACCGGGCGTGGGCAGCGCGATGTGGTGCATGTGGTGCTCGAGCGCGAAGTCTGGATCGTCCTCCCACTTCGGGGACCGCAGCGGTAGCCGGCTTTCGACGACGCGCTGACGGAACCGCGGGTAACGGTCGATCAGACGGTGCTGGGTGATGTCCTTTACCCGTTCCCAGTCAACGGGGGTGTCGAACAGCAGCACGGAGTTGATCACCATCAGGTTCGTCGGTCGGTCCATATGGAGCCACGCGGTGTCGGCACTTGACATCCGCGAGCTCATGGTCGATCTCTCTGGTAGAGCTCCGAGAAGAGTTCCGCGTAGCGCTCGTACACGAACGCTCGCTTGACCTTCAGCGTCGGCGTCAGCTCGCCGGCGATCTGTGTGAGATCGTGATCGAGAATCGCGAAGCGCTTGATCTGCTCGATCCGGGCGAAGTTCCGGTTGACGTGGTCGACGTCCTTCTGGATCTCCGCACGAACCTCGGGATTGTGAGCAATTGTCCTGGTGTCGCCAGCTATGCCGAGCCGAGCGGCGAGCTTTCCGGCCTCGTCGCCGTCGAGCGTCACCACCGCCACCAGATACGGCCGATTGTCCCCGTAGACGACCGCCTCGCTGATGTACCGGGTCTCCCGGAGTTCGTTCTCGATGTTGACCGGAGTGATGTTCTTGCCGCTCGAGGTGATGATCAGGTCCTTCTTGCGGCCGGTGATCATGACGAAGCCGTCGTCGTCGATCCGCCCGAGGTCGCCCGTGCGAAGCCATCCATCAGGCGTGAGTGCGGCCTCGGTCGCATCGGGATTGTTGTAGTAGCCCTTGAACACGTGGGGCCCGCGGAGGAGAAGCTCGCCATCGTCGGCAACTCGGACCTCGGTTCCGGGAAGCGGCTTGCCCACGGTGCCGAAGCGCATCGCGTCGACGGTGTTGATGGTCGAGGCCGCGCAGGTCTCCGTCAGACCGTAGCCTTCGAGTACGAGCACGCCGCACGCGTCAAAGAACTCGACCAGCTCGCGTCCGATCGGCGCGGCTCCCACCAACGCCATCTGGAGCGACGGACCGAAAGCGCTTCGGACCTTGGCGAGCACGAGGCGATCCGCAAGCCGGTATTGGATGTCGGTCAGCAGCCCTGGGAGACGGCCCTCATGCAGGGCCCTGCGCGCCTGTGCACCGCAGCCGATCGCCCATTCAAACATGGCCCGCTGGGGCGCCGGACCATCCGCGACGCGGCCGATCACGACACTGTGCATCTTCTCGTAGATGCGCGGCACCGCGGGGAAATGGGTGGGCCCGGTCGCGGCCAACTCGTCGACGATCTTGGCCGGGTCTCCGGTCCAGTAGATGACTTTCGCCCCCGCGCTCAGCGCCACGACCTGAGCGACCCTCGCGAGGACATGAGCCAACGGGAGGAACTGGTAGAGCGAGTGCGTCTCGTTGAAGTGCAGCTGCTCGGAGTACATCCTCGTCGTCGCGAGGATATTGGTCTGAGTGAGCATGCACCCCTTGGGCGGCCCAGTCGTGCCCGAGGTGTAGACGAGCGTCGCCACGTCGTCAGGGGAGACCTCGGCGAGCCGCTCGGCGACCGCGGATGGAGGAACTGCCTGACCGCGCCGGCGTAGCTCGTCGAGTCCGATCGTGTCGGCCGCCGGCGGGTTGAAGAAGATCATGTGTTCCAGCGCCGGGCAGCGGTCACGTATCTGCTCGATCTTGGCTGCCTGCGATGCGTCCTCGCAGAACACGAGCCGAGCCCCGGAGTCGGCGAGAACATGCGCGCATTCGTCGGGCGAATTGGTGTGGTAGATCGGCGCCACAACCGCCCCCGCGCACCATGCCCCGCAGTCGGCGAGCGTCCAGTCGGCTGAGGTCAGGCCCACGATCGCCACTCGGTCGCCGCGCTCGATTCCTAGGCTGATGAGCCCACGCGCGATCTCGCTGCAGATCGTGCCGAGCTCCGAGTAGGAGATATATGCGGTCCGGCCGTCGCGCTGAAACTGCAGAGCCACGCCGCTGTGACGCCGAGCGACGTCGAGGATCAGCTGGCCGAGGGTCTGCGGGCCGGCAGCCGCAGATGTGGCGCCGTCTCCGACCAGTTGGGTGGTGAGGACATCCATGGTGAGCTCCTAGTGATGAACTACTGTGAGAGGGGTACGGAGATCGCCCGCGCGTGTAACCGTGGGCACGGGTGCGTCCAGGCGCGGTCCATGGGTCGGCCACCAGCCGTAGCGCCCGAGCACGGCTTCGGCAGCCGGAAGGAGCACGGGCCTGACGATCAGGACCTCGAGCAGGATCGCGACGGCTACGCCGATCCCGAACTGGCGCAGGTTGATCAGGTCGGTCGTGGCGAACGGAATCAGAGCTGCTGCCATCACCAGGCCTGCCCCTGTGGCCGCCGCTGCGGTCTGCCGCAGCCCGGTGCGCACTGCTGCCCTGGAGTCGCCATCGACCACGTACGCCTCTCGGGTCCGCATCAGCAGCAATGTTGCGTATGTGATCGAGATGCCGAACACCACGGTGAAGATGCCGATGATCGACATCGGATCGAGGTAGCCCGGACCACCAAGCGGTGGATTGGAGCCGCCGAACAGGAGCTGTAGCACGCCGAACGTGGAGGCGGCGACCAGGAGGCTGAACACCGTGGCGATGGCAGGCAGCAGCACCGCCCGCAGGGCCAAGGCCATCACGAGCATCAGGGCCGCTGCGATCACGATCACGTCGAGCCAGATCCGGGAATTCGCCACGCTGGTCAGATCACCGAGGCTGCCGGCCGGTCCCCCCAGCGCCACCTCGGCGTTGTTCCGCTTGCCGAACGACTGCCCAAGCGCAACCAGTCGCGATCCCAGCGCAGCGGTGCGGGGGTCGTTGGCCGGGTACTTGGAGATGACCATGATCTGGCCGGCGGTGCCACCCCGGAGCAGATTGATCGTGAACGACGCTGCGTTGCGGTTCGTAGGCGTCGAACCGGCGACGGCCGCGAGCACGAAGTAGCCGGAGCTGAAGATGCCGGGTGACTCCTGCTCGAGCTTCTTGAGCTGAGCTGTCGACGGGATCTGGCCGCGGGCCTTGACGACAGCGTCCTGCATCATGCCCAGTCCAGAGGTCAACTGGCCGGCGGGGGCTACGCCGCTGGCAAGACCCGAGGCGAGCGTGCCGGCGCCAGTGGAGAGCGTCCCGAGGCCGGCTTGAAGCTGTCCGGCTCCGCTCGTCAGCTGGCCCAATCCGCTGGTCAGCTGGCCGCCTCCGGTCGAGAGTCGACCGATGCCACTCGCCAATTGGGCGTTGCCGCGGCGAAGCTGGTCGATTCCGGATTCGAGCTGCGATGCACCCGACGCCGCCGCAGTGAGCTGTGGCGACAGCACATTGATCTGTGACTTCACGCCGGCAGCGATGAGGGCTGAGCCGCCCGCACTCGTGGCGGCGCCGCCAAGACCGGTGGACATGTCGTTAACCGTGCCGGTCGCGCCCTTCAGCGCAGCCAGCGCGGCGCCATAATTCGGGTCGGACTTGCCGACGGCGGTCATCTTCTGCAGGTCGGCAATAGCCGTTCCTAGTGTGCCCTGCGCCGACTGTGCCTGACCCTGGAGCGCCTTGATGTCGTTCAACGTCGCGAGGCTGTCGGTGGCGAGCGTCGCGACGGCCGGCAGCCCAGCCTTGACCTCCGGCGCACCCTTGCCGAGCCCGGAAGCGAGCTGGGAGGCACCGGCGAGCGCCTTAGAGGCGCCGTTGCGCAGCGCCGCCGCACCACTGAGGGCCGAGTTCAGACCCTGCTCGAGCGTCGCGGATCCAGTCCGCGCCGCAGCGAGACCCGCGTGCAGCTGGGTTGCCCCGGCTTGGGCCGAGCCGCCGCCGGAGTGCAGCTGGCCGGCTCCGGATGAAGCCGCGGCCAGTCCGGACTGCAACTGGGCAGACCCAGAGCCGGCTTGGGCGAGCCCGTTGATCAGCTGTAGCAGCTGGCGCTTGCTCTGATCGGAGATCTTGGCCGAGTGGTTTAGTGTCGGCTCGAAGCTCTTGAGCTGGTTGGACGTGCTGTTGATCTGACCCGGCCCGCTGACCGAATCGACGGTCTGGTCCTTGGCGATCTCCGTCTCGAGTCGGTTGACGCTCGCCAGCACCGCCGGCGTCGTGATCGGCTGGTTGCGGGTAACCACGATCAGGTTGTACGGCGTGGGCCAGCCTGGACCCATCACGCGCGAGACCTCCTCGAAGGCGACCCGCGCTTTCGAGTTGGAGGGAAGCTGGGTGACCGAGGGCGCGCCCGAGTTCAGGGCGAACGCAGGCACAGCGATCGCGGCCAGCACCGCTGTGGCTGCGAACCCCGCGTAGATAGCATGGCGTGTCACCCAGCTGCCGCCGTCGAGCAGGCGGGCCCAGGCATGCGCCAGCGGCGCGGGAGCCGGGAAGCTGAAGGCGTCGATGCGGCGACCCAGCAAGACAAGCGCGGCCGGCATCACGACGACAGCGCCGCCGGTGGCGAACGCGGCGCACGTCAGCATGCCGGCTCCGAGCGAGACCATTAGTTGAGTCGGGCCGATCACGGCCACGAGGCCGAGGGCGAGCACGAGCGCGGTGCCGCTGACCAGGACAGCCTTACCCGTCGTCTGGAGGTCCGTGATCGCGGAGCTGGCGGCGTCTCGGGGCGCCATACCCGGCGGGAGCTCTTCGCGGTGGAAGCGGTCGAGGATCAGCAGCGAGAACCCGACGCCGAGGACTAACCCGGTCATGGTCCCGAGTGCGACGCCAACCGGGTCGAGCTGGAGGATGTGACCGAGCAGGGCGACCTCGCCAAAGCCAGCGAGCGTGCTCACCGCCCCCACCGCGGTGACGATCAATGCTGCGACTGGAGCGCGCAACCCCAGCAGCAGCAGCAGGAACAGGATCCCGATAGCGAACAGTTCCGTCTTGCGAAGGTTGGACAGCGACGCATCCTTGAGCGCCCGGTCGAGGGATGGTTGACCCGTGATGTACGCACGCATCGGAGATTTGATCTCCCGCGAGACCAGACTCTCGATCTGAGGCTGGTCGTAGCGGACCACGTCCTTCTCAGACCGGTCGACCGACACAACGATCATGGCCGCCGTCGGTTTCGGGCGGAGGCCGGAGCTCGCCGTGCCCGTATCCCAGGCGGACAAGACCCGCGTGTGCGGACGGGCGCGCAGCGCCACCACAAGTCGCGGCCCCTGCCGGTTCAACTGGGCTGCGGGCCCCTCGAGCAGGATCGGCACGAGCTGGGTGGGCCCGAACTGTGCGTTGGCGAGCTGCGTGGCCCGCGAGGACTGGGTGCCGGGCACAACCGTAATCGAAGGCGAGACGGTGCGCGAGACCCCAAAGCCGATGAGGGTGAGCACCACCGCGACCGCCAGCCAGGCGGCTAGGGCGATTTTCGGCCAGCGGATCGAGAGCTTCGCAAGAGTGATCATCGCTGTCCTCCAATTCCTAACCCGCGGTCTCGGGTCCCCAGGTTGTGATCGAAATGTTCTATTCGCGAACCTATGGGAGCGCCGAGGCCCTGACATCCGCGGCGGGGGCGAATTTCGGATCAGTAGTTTCGGCCGATTTGTTTCAGTGTTCTGCCTGGGTGCTGCACGCGAGGCGTTTGCATACGGTCTCTTAGCGACCATTAAGCGCCAGGAGGCGGCATGTTCGACAAGATTCTCGTTGGCTACGACGGCTCCAAGCGGTCCGTCGACGCAGTTGTCTTGGCGAGGAGGCTGGCGGCGCTTGGAGCCGCGCAGATGACCGGTGCGTACGTACATCTCCTCGGTGCTAATGGCGGGCACGCTGGCGCGCCGACACCCCCTCCAGATGACATCCGAGTGCGCACCGTCAGGGGCCTATCCGCGGCCCACGCCCTTTGTGAGCTGGCCTCGAGCGAAGCTTTCGATCTCGTCGTGATCGGCTCCAGCGATCGGGGCAGAGTCGGACGGACATTCCCCGGGTCGACGGCCGACAGGTTGCTCCACAGCGCGCCATGCCCAATCGCCGTGGCTCCGGCTGGATACCGCGATAGCGTCCCGAAAGCCTTTGCTCGGATCGGCGCCGCGGTCTGCCCGGATCCGGAAGCGATTCATGCCCTCCAGACCGCCGCCGCAATTGCAAAGACCTCAGGCGCCGAGCTCGACGTGGTCGGCGCCTTCCCCGGGGCGGCGCTGGAGCGCTTCGAGTACGGCGACCTCGGTTCGAGTGAGGTGCTCGTGAATGTACGCGAGTCGGCGCAATCAGATCTCGACGAGTTCACACGGTCACTGGGCGACGGCATTGCTGCGACTGCGCAGCTGTTTGATGGCTCGCCCACGAGGGTGCTGGTGGACCACGCAGCCGAACTCGACCTGCTGGTCATGGGTTCGCACGGTTATGGACCGCTCGGCAGGGTATTGCTCGGAAGCGTCTCACACGAGGTGATTCGCTACTGCCCAGTGCCGGTGCTGGTAGTTCCCCTGAGAAACGAACGTTCCGTCAGCCGGTCTTCCGGAACCGCCGTTGGCGTGCGGCCTGAATGACGCGCTCAATTCGCGCTCGACGTTGGGTCTCAAGCATGCGTGCAACATTCGACCGACGCTCGTTGCGGCCACGTAGATCGCGGAAGAGCTTCCATTGGTGGCCTTCAGGCGAATCGGCGCCTTCAGGCCAATCGGCGGGGCGGTTGAAGTCTTCAGCTCCCATGGTCGGCCAGGTTAACCCGACCGCTGCCGATTGCCATCCGGTGGCTTTGGCAGGTCTGCCTGTAGAAGAGCGCAGAAATATTGTGGCTTTGCCCTGATGCGCGGTCGCGCTGAATCAAGCACCACAGGCGGGCCTATTGGCTTCCCGGGAGAGCAGCTGCCGATCGCAGTGTTCGGGCCCGATCCACTTCTAAGCATCACGATCGAGCCCGGCAGTGAAGGTGACGACATCCACGTGCATGCGGCCGGCCAGGGCGTATGGGTCGCCCGGATGGCGGCAGAGCTTGGTGCCTGCCCGATCCTCTGCTGCATGGCCGGCGGAGAGCCAGGGTCGGTGCTGCGCTCGCTGCTCGACGCGTTGCCGGGCGAGCACCGCGTCACGGAAACCACCGGGTCAAGCGGAAGCTATGTCGTCGACCGGCGCAGCGGTGAACGACGACTGGTCGCCACGTCGGTTCGACCCGCACCGAAGCGCCACGAGATCGACGACCTGGTGGCCGCGACATGCGCCGCCGCCTTCAGTAGCGCTGTTCTTGTGATGTGCAACCCCTACCCGGCGGATGGGCTCCCGGAGGAGATCTATGAGACGATCGCCGCCGACGTGGCGGCGGCCGGGATCCCGCTGCTCGTCGACCTCTCGAGCCCCCGCCTTGAACGGACGCTCGCTGCTCGCCCCGCGCTGGTGAAGCTGAACGACTGGGAGCTCGCCGAATACGTTCGCGGTCCCGTCGACGGCGTGCGTGGACTCGAGGCCGCCCGCCGCCTACAGGAGGCTGGCGCCCAGGCGGTGACCGTCACTCGGGCCGGCGAGCCGGCCCTCGTCCTTCCGGACAGCGGTGAGCCATTCGAGATCCTGCCACCGCTGCTTCCCAGCGGATATCGGGAGGGCTGCGGCGACGCGATGATGGGCGCGATCGCGGCGGCCTGGGCGGGTGGTATGCCGCTGCGCGAGGCGCTCGTGCTCGGCGCGGCCGCCGGGTCGGCCAACTTCCTTCGGCATGGCCTGGGCACCGGACAGCGGGCGGTCGTCGAGCAGCTCAGGCACCGAATCACCGTTCGGCCTCTCGAGGACTCTTCATCGGGGACGTTTCCTCGCGCGCAGCGCTCATCCCCTCCGGGGGTGGACTCGAGCTGAGGTCCATCCGCGATCTTCTCCGGCTCTCGCTCTGATCTGAGGGTGTCGCGTAAATGATTCCGAGGCCTGGGGGTTAACGAGAGTTGACAACGAATCCGGCCACGCCCGAGGACGTAGACCGTCGTGGCGAGGGCCGTCGGTAGCCAATGCAGATCCAGATCGAGAGGCTGGCCGCCAAGCCGGCCATATATTCCGGTTTCGCGGCCAGGCTCAGTCCGGTCGAGCATGACGGCGCGCCCCGCAAAATGGCGTTGCATCCAGCTGAGCACGTGGCGCTCAGTCGCCCGGCGCGAACCTTCGCGGGACGATGCGGGCGACGATCGCCGCGACGACCGTGACCAGGTAGATCTGCCCGAGCAGCGCCTCAGTGACCGACAGCGTGTGCCCGAAGTTGGTACGCGCCGTGTAGTCACCATAGCCGAGTGTCGCGAGCGTGACGAAGCTGAAGTAGATCGACCGCGCGGACGTCGCCAAGGCACCGTTGGCGAAGAAAGGAGAGCTGGCGAGGTTCTGGATCGCGGTGTAGATGAACGCGAAGAACATGCCGACGAGCAGGTAGAGGCAGAGGACTCCCGCGACCACTGGGATGGTCACCGTCCCGGTCTGCCGAAGGTTGCGGAAAACGCCGATCACGACCACCGGAGGGGCCACACCGACAAGCAGGGCGTTCGCCAGCGCGGCAATGGCAGCGACCGAGTGACCCCTGCCAGCCAATGACGCGATGACCACGCCGACCACGATGACGAAGTTGACCGCACCGGCTGCGAGCAGGCGCCGCCACGTTGTCTCCGCCGCGTACAGCGCAAGCATCAGTGACACGGCTACGAGGACTGTCCCGATGACGCGCTGCGGATTGCCCGGCTGCACAATGCCCTGGAAGAAGAACGTCGCAGCCAGCGCCAGCAGCAGCACTCCATAGCGCTGCCGAGAGTCCTTCACACCGCTGTAATTCGCCGTCTGCAATCTCGTCTCCTCTCGCAGCGCAACTGCGCCTCGACGGGCGTTCGACGGCTAACGCATCAGCAGGTGTCCCGCGGGGGAAGGTCGTCAGGCACCGCGGTCAAGTCGACGAACTCGCTGGCGAAATCCTGGAAGGTGAATGCCACCTCGCCCGCTCCGGGATTGCAGAAGCAACCGGTGCGAAGCGAGATGTTGTGTCTGCTGGCGATACGGTCGACATAGCGCTCGTCGACGACGTCGCCGTCAGGGTGCAGGAAGTTGAACGCGATCGTCGCGCCCCGTCGGTCCCATGATCGAGGGCCGTAGATCGTCGCTGCCGCCGATCCGTCGCTGTGTCTGAGCGTGCCGAGTAGTTCGAGCAGCCGGTCTCCGAGCGCCGCGACCCGGGTGTGGATCGTCTCGATGTCGATGCGGGTGAGGAGCCGCAGACCGATCTCGACGGCGGGCAGGTTGAGGTAGTTGACCGTGCCGTCCTCGAAGTGTGCAGCGCCGGGAGCTGACTGGTAGTACTGACGCTGCACGAACGCGGCGACGATCGTGCCGCCGGAGAACCACGGTCGCTCAAGCTTGGCGAGCGTCTCGCGCCGGGCGATCAGGCAGCCCACGCCAGTCGGCCAGCCGAACATCTTGTAGAAGGAGATCGCGACGAAGTCCGGATGCCACAAGCTGAGGTCGAGCCGGTTCGTCGGCACATGGGCGGCGGCATCAAGCAGCACGTCCCAGCCGTGCGAATGGGCCTGCTCGATCCACTCCAGCGGGTGCTGGACACCGGAGAAGTTCGACTGAGCCGGGTACGCGAGCAGGTTGTGGTGATCCCCAGGCGTGTCCGTCAGGTAGCGTGCCAGCAGCTCCTCTTCGACGCGCAGCTCCGGCGCGACGCTTGGCACGTATGTGGTGTGCGCTCCGCGGGCGCGCGCGAACTCGCGGATCCCATTGACCGAGTTGTGGTTGTCGAAGGTGAGCAGGAATCGGTCCCCCGGATGGAACGGATAGGCCTCGCCGACCAGCCGCAGCGCGCCGGTTGCGTTCGGGGTGAAGATCGTCACGTAGTCCTCAGGCGAGGCGTTGAAGAACTCCAGAACGTATGCCCGCGCGTGCTCGAGGAGCTCGCTGCTGGCAGACGACGACAGACTGATCGAGTGCGGGTTGCCGAACACGCCGCGCTCGAGCAGCTGCATGTGCTCGCGTAGCTGGGAGACGCCGTACAGGCCGCCCCCGGTGTAATCCATATACACGTGGCCCGTCCGGTCAAGCCGCGCGAACTCTGTCCGGCGCAGCTCGTCCAGGCTCGTCGTATCGGCGTAAACGCTCACGGTGAGAGCGTCGTGCTCCGGTGCCCCGAGGTCATCGTGGCAAAGCCCGCGCGTTGCCTGCGTGAAACCCGAACCCTGCTCTCGCCCGCCCGGTCGATTAGACGCCGCAGCGGTGCGCGGCATGCCCATCGGAAAGGCAGCAGCGGCTCGTCGGGTTTGTCCGGAGGTTGGCACCAAGCCGGTCTGCCAAGGTCTGGGCGCTACTCAGCCTGCCTTAGGAGCCTCGGCGTGAAAACGGCTGTCAGACTTGGAGCGCCGGCCAATCGTCCGGCACCGATGTCTCGGATCAATGTCAGAGGCGACCGGCTCTACGCCGGCGACGACGCGTGGCGGGCCTGGGGTATGAACTGGGGCCTCGGCGACCACTCGCCGGTTCTTGCATACCTGGACATGCCGACCCCAGCCGGTCTTGCGTTGCTGGCCGCGGAGCTTCAGATCGCTCGCCGGCTAGGCGCCAACAGCATGAGGATCCCAGTCGAGCTCGGAGAAGTGATGCGTACCCCGACCAGCGCGCGCCAGGGCGCACTGGTGGCCCTGCAACGACTCCTTGCCGTCGCCGAGCGCAACCGCGTCTACCTCGACATCGCCGGCAACCTCGTCTGGCGCCCAGACCTGGCACCCCCGTGGTATGAACGGCTTTCCGAAACGTCGCGGTGGCGGGTGCAGGCCAACTTTTGGAGTGCCGTGGCGCATGCGCTTGCCGGCTCGCCCGCCGTGCTGTGCTACGAGCTCACCTCAGAGCCAGTGATCAGCGCTCGCCCCGACCACTATGCGGGGTACATCGGTGACTGGAGCTTCGTTCAGAACATCGCCACCACGGGTGAGCAAGATGCCGGCGCCGCGGCGCGGGCGTGGACGCAGAGGCTCGCTGCCGCGGTCCGAAGCCACGACGACCGGCCCGTGACGATCGGCCTACTGCCGTCCATGCACGACGGCTTTGCTCCGGCAAACGTCGCCGACCTGCTGGACATGCTCACCCTCCACGAATACCCCCTGACGGGGAAAGCGGCCGCGTCCGTGGCGGTCGTCAGGAACTTTGCTGCCTTCGAAAAGCCGGTTCTGCTCGGTGAGACCTTTCCGCTCAGGGCTGATCTCGCCACGGAACGGGCGTTCCTGCTTGGCGCGCGTCCATACCTGGTGGGTGCCTTCGAGTTCTTCAACGGGCGCGATCCCAACCACATGAAGGTCTCCAGCATCAACGATGCGCTCTACCAGGGCGGTCTGCGCCAGTTCATCTCCCTGCGCCCGGAGCTGCTCACAGCACAGTAGGTGGGCGGCTCGGTGGTTTGGGCTAGTCGTGGCAGATGTCGACCCTGTTCGCCGCCGTGATCCGCACCACTTCGCGAGGATCGACCAGCACCGAGTGGCGGTGATTGCCGGCTTGGTACAGGATCCGCTCCTGCTCCACCAGCCTACGATCGATCACCTCTGCGGCCGGCACCATCGGCCCGAACGGCGAGACGGCGCCAACCTCAAGCGATGGGAAGTCCCGAGCGATCGCGTGCTCGGCGGCGCCTGGCTCGCCGCCGGCGCCCAGGACCAGCCCGATCCTCATGGTGGCGTGCTCGGTGCCCGGCTTTGCCGGTACGGTCTACCTGTCGCCGTCTGGGCGGCTCAGCGACTTGCCGGCGCTGTCGATCACCTTGCGGATGAAGTCGTACTGCGTGTGGACCAGCCGGTCGGCCATCTCCATCGCGGAGTCGACGATCTCCTGGCGCTTCGACGGTCCTTCGCCGTGCGCGGGTAGCGCCTGGTCGACGGTGTCGACGAACTCCCGTACCGCGTCGATCGCAGCCCGTTGACCCTTCTCAACCGAGTCGAGGACTTCATCGGACAGTTTCGTGGTCCGGTCGATCGCGCTCGTGGGACGGGCCGCGGCCGGCTTGCGAGCCGTCGGGGCCTTTGCTGACTGTCTGTGTTTGGTGACTGTCTGGGCCATTGTGGCCTCCATTCGTGGCGTGGACTGCTTCACCTCGACCCTAGGCCGGGCGCGCGACCGCTCCATCCGTAGCCCCGTGTCGACCGCATCCGTAGAAGCCGCGGGGCAGCGCCAGCGGGGATCGCTAGGGGCGCGGCCTGCCAAGCCCGACCTTCGTCAGCTTTCCCGACGCGGCGCTCGCGCAACACGTCCGCCCACGGCCTGGAACGCGTCCCCGGACCGGCCCCCCGACGCCGCGCGCTGACTCCGAGGGCACGCTCTGACACCTTCATTTTGGCCCGATAGCAAAGTGTTTTTCGGAGAGTTCAGCCCCACCAAGCGGTTCGCGGAGCCGCGTCGCCGAACGCGTCACGGTCGGCCCGGTGGCCAAAGGTCTCGTCGACACGGAGGCCCGGCCTATCGGGCTGCCCTACTTCCGGACCTTGACCCGCCAGTCGCGCGTAATCGAGCCGATGCTCGTGTGGACCACGGCTTGGACGTCCAGCGGGACGCCGATCGCATCAGGCCTCATCGTCATCGGCCTCGCGTACGCGGGCGAAGGGGTCCGCGGCGCCAGCTGGCCAGCCATGGAGTCGATAGCCGAACGTTCTGCGCCCGCCCGGGTCCGTACAGCTGACCCGGTCGATCGCGTATCCGGCGAGCTGAAGATCGTACATCGCCTGGGCCGGCGCCTTGATACCGCGCTCCCGCAGCGCCGCGATCGTCACGGAGCCGGCCCGATCGCCCTGCAGCAGCGCCAGTGCACGCGCCAGCTCGCGATCCCCCTCGCTGTGCGGCTGGACGTGGTCGGTGCTCGTCGGGGTGACGCTGGCGGCCATCAGTTCACACTGAGCGATGCTTTCGGGAGCTGGACGCCACTCGGCACGGTCCCGGTAGCACGCAAGGGGTGGCTGCGGCGATAGGCGGCGATCGCCCGGCGGAAGACACGCTCGTACCCCTCGACCGTCACCGACACGTCGTAACGCTCCGCGACGCTCGCACGACAGCGCTCCGGGTCGATCGATGCAAGGCGCTCGACTGCCCCAGCCATCTCCGCCTCGTCGGCAACCAGCATGCCGTTCTCACCGTCGGTCACGATCTCGGCCGCGGCGCCTTCCGGGAACGCGATCACGGGGGTGCCGCACGCGAGCGCCTCGACCATCACCATCCCGAACGGCTCGCGCCAGCGGACCGGCATCAGCAGCGCTGCCGCATTCGCGAACAGCTCCTGTAGGGCCGTGCCGCCAAGCTCGCCGACGTAGCGCACCGTGCGTCCGTCGATATGAGGCTCGATGCGCTCGCAGAAGTACTCGTGCTGACCGGTCTGCACCGGCCCGGCAAGCACCAGCGACCGGCCAGCCATGTGCGCCGCCTCGATCGCGTGGTGCGCCCCTTTCACTGGGTCGATCCGCCCGACCCACAACAGGTAGTCCTGCTTGTTGAGAACCAGCGGCCAGCGGTCAACTACGATCGGGTTCGGCACGACGTCGACCACCCTGACGTCTGCGGGGGCACTCGCAACCTGCGAGCGGCTGATCGACACCAGCCGCGCCTTGTGCCCATGACGTTGATAGAAGTGGTTGGTCGTCTCATCGAACGGGCCGTGCACCGTATGGACCACCGGGGCGCTCACACGGTCGGCCATCGCTAGCGCGGTGAAGCCAGAGTGGTCATGCACGACATCGAACGCCTCCCCCAGCTCGGCGGCGAGGTCGATCTCGTCCCAAGTGCACGCTACATGGTCTGACTCGTACAGCGACGAACCGATCTCGTCCGGATGCGGGGCCTCAAGCGGCGATCTCACCCGTGCCGCGGAGCGCGACCCTGGCGCCGCGAACAACGTCACCTCATGGCCGCGCGCGAGGAGTGCCTCGCACAGCAGATCGACGACCGCCTCGACCCCGCCATATGCCGGCGGTGGCACCGGGATCCACGGTGGCGCCTGCACGGCGATCCGCAACGGGTCGATGCCAGCCTCAGCAGCCGGCACCAACCGCAGCGCCATCCGGGAGACGCCGATCCTGGAGCTCGAATCGAGGACGCTCCCGGGGCTCATCGCGACCTGCCAGGGATCGGCGCGGTCACGCCTCGCTGCCCGGCATCCGGCACCGAACCCTTCGTAGATAGCTCCGCCGCCGGCAGCGTCGAGGAGAACAACTTGACCGGCGTCCGCGCACGGGCCATGCACCGCGGGCAGTACTCGACCGTCAGCCAGCTGCCCTTCGGTCTGATACTCAACCCGCAACGCGGGCAGTTCAGGGACGCCGACGCGCGATCGATCATCGCATCTTCCGAGCGGTTCGAGCAGCTCGAGGGGTCTTGGTCAGATCCTCGTGCAGCTGCTCGAGATCGCGCTGCAGCGCCTTGCTCATCTTCTTCAGGTCGCGTCGCACGGTTGCGCGTGTCGTCGCGTTTGGCTTCGTCTTGGTTGCAGGCACAGCTGCCCCCTGTCATGTCGGCGTTTGCTAGGGGTACGTCCAAGCTATGCGACCGATCAGCCGTTGCGGAGAGCCGTTTTCCCGTGCATGCCATGTGGTCAACCACGGACGAGGCCGCGTGAGCGCGGACGGTCGAGCTGACAACACGGCGCCCGGGTGGGGTCGACGCCCGCTCCACGGGACTCGGCGTTAGCGAGCGAGGCTGCTTCCGCCCCTTCGTCGCCGTCGATGAACTCGCGGTGAAGCACGCGCTGGTAGGCGTCGCACACCACCAGCTCGCAGGGGTGCCGGCGGGCCGCGCACAGATATGCAACACGTCTGGCTTCGTCGAGCGTCTCGCAGATGACGTGGTCGCGCTCGCCAGGCAGCGCGATCTCCCAGCCTCCAAGACGGTTGAGGTCCACGCGCACCGTCAAGGCGCTCATTGACCCACCTCGCATAGACGCCTTGCTGCTACGCGCCTTCTTCGCGTGACGCTGGCCGGTCCGTGCGCTTCCGATTCCGTGCGCTCACCCATGGAGCCGGACCTACGGCCCACGGCAGGCGCGCGATCTCTCACATCGCCACGATCTCGATGCTCCAGGCGCCGGGTCTGACGCATCGAGTCTGGGTGGCTCGTCGGCCGCGTGCCCAGACGCAAGCACGCGGCCAACGAGGCCTTCTGCCGGGAGAGAGAGCGGCAGAGGGCGGCGACCCGGACCGCGAGCCTCGAGCGGCTGGCACCGACTCGCGTCATGACTCTTCGTTAAGCGAGTGCGGGTGGCTGGCGGTCGCGGTCACGAGACATGTTGTGTTCATGCGGGCATCCGTTCTCTCGGGCTGCCCGAACCCGCGTCGGTCATCGCGAGCCATGCGTCACGCTTTCGGATGCGTTTCCGAGCACTGGCGGAGCCCTGCGCCGCTCGGGCACGCTGGCGTCGTCCCGTCCTCGACAGGCGTGAACCGATCTCGGACGACAGGCTGGGACACGCCAACGAGTCTGGTCCGCCACGCAACGGTACGCAAGAGCCCAGAGGGCTAGTGTGTACTGATCGATCGACATGTCCCTGCCGGGCCACAAGCCAACGGAGAAGACGTGATGCCAGTGAAGAGGCACGACGACCGTGCGCTCTCCCGCACCAAGGCGCGGACCGAGACCAGACCGAATCGGATCGCGGAGCCGGTAGACGGCATCCGCGCGATCCTCGATGCCCTACCTGCACTGGTCAGCTACTGGGACCTGCGTATGCGGAACCGCGTTGCCAACCGTGCTTTCGCCGAGTTCTTAGAACTAACGCCCGAGAAGATCCACGGCCGACGCGCGAGCGAGCTGCTCGGACCGGACCTGTACAAGCTGAACCGCGAATACATCGAGCGAGCACTCGCGGGCGAACCACAGGTGTTTGACCGGACGATCATCGGCCCGAGCGGCGAGCCACGTCATATCCAGGTGTCATGCACTCCGGATGTCGTCGACGGGAAGGTCCGGGGCCTGGTCGCGCTCGGGACCGACATCACCGCGCTACGAGCAGCTGAGCAGGCGCACGACGGCGCTGAGGCCAGGTTCCGAGACGTGGTCGAAGCGGGCCCGGACGCGATCGTGGTCGTGGACGCCGAGGGCGAGATCATGCTCGTCAACGCCCAAACCGAGAAGCTGTTCGGGTACGCGCGCGGCGAGCTGCTGGGCGAGAGCGTCGACATGCTGGTGCCTGACCGGTTTCGTGAACGTCACGGCGATCATCGCTCCGGCTACCGCACGGACCCTCGCCCCCGGGCGATGGGCGTAGGGCTCGAGCTGTTTGCACGGCGCAAGGACAACAGCGAGTTTCCGGTCGAGATCTCACTCAGCCCGCTGGACTCCGAAGATGGGCCGCTGGTGCTGAGCGCAATCCGCGATGTCACGGACCGCAAGAGGGTCGAGGACGAGCTGCGCCGCAGCCGCGCACAGCTCGCAGAGGCCGAGCGAATCGCGCGGATGGGAAGCTGGGAATGGGACATCACAAACGACCAGGCCACATGGTCAGAAGGCCTATTCCGGATCTACGGGCTCACCCCCAGCCAGTTCGACCCAAGCGCCGAGGGCGGCCGCAAACGCGTCTACCCCGAGGACCGCGAGCTCGTCAGACAGACCCTCGAGCGCGCGATCGCTGATCGATCGTCGTTCACGCTCGAATACCGCGCGATGCGTCCCGACGGCAGAGTCCACACGCTCCGCGGCCACGGCGAAGTCGTAGTCGACGACAGCGGAAAACCGGTCCGTCTCGTCGGGATCGTGCAAGACATCACCGAAGTCAAGCTCGCCCAGGAAGCACTCCAGAGCACCTCGGCCGATCTAGA
>Ga0116216_10000223_pt1 | contig 52138 bp, 41 predicted proteins | sample Sb_taG_11_FD_89696 | JGI IMG/M metagenome (GOLD analysis project Ga0116216, IMG submission 89696) | Peat soil microbial communities from Weissenstadt, Germany - Sb_50d_3_AS metaG | ecosystem: Environmental > Terrestrial > Soil > Wetlands > Peat | place: Germany: Weissenstadt | collected 2010-09-21
CGAACCAACTGCATCTCCTCGTAGGGAACCCAAGGGTTGTTCACCTGCAGGAACGGGACGACGATCGTCGCGTGAAGACGCGGGTCGGCCAGCAACGCGGTCTCGATGTTCTCGCACTTGTTGTGGTACGTCTGATACCCGGGGGCCCAGACGAACCAGATCTGGTGGTCGACACCGCCCTCGACGCTCAGGTTCTCCAGGTGCGTCGCGAACGTGATCGGGTTACCGGCTGCCGTGGCCTTCGCGTAGTCGACCCAGTCGACGAACGCCGGAGAGGTCTCGCGGGGGAACGTCGTCATCTGGTAGCGGCCCGGAGGAACCAGCCTGTCCACTGCGGGCCCGAGCTGGTCTGGACAGAAGCCGACCACGTCGCCGGCCTGCGCGTACTTGGCTAGAGCGCCGGCCACCTGGCCGGCTTCAGTCCTGCTAGTCGAAATGTTGGCCACGCTCGCGAGAAGGCCGAAGAGCACGGTCGCGGCGAGAACCCCGGCTCGGATCCGGCGGTCCGAGAAGACTCCGAGACCGAGCGCCACGAGCAGCACCAGCGGAACGAAGACCACCGACGCGTAGCGAGCCTGGAAGGCGCTCGAGCTCAAGTAGCCGCCGATGATGGCGGCAGCCAAGGTCCCGCACAGCACGATTGCCAGCGGCCGGCCCCTCGGCCGGGTCCGCAGGTCGAGGTCGACGTGCAGGGCGCCGCGGGCAATGCCGAACAGACCAAGGCCCGCGAGCGCGAAGTACAGCAGGGCAAGCGCCCTGCCCTCGCTGCTCGGTCCGCCTGCGAAGGAGGTGACTGCGTTGACCATTGCGGCGAAGTTGGCCGGCATCGCCCAGGGCGTGCCCGTGTGCTTCGTCTGGTACAAGAAGGTCGGCAGCCAAGGCACGAACGTCAGGCAGCCCAATGCGAGCGCAATCAGAGAAAGGCGAGCACCGCGGCGACCCGCCTCTGATCCACGCCACGCCACGTACAGCAGCCACAGACCGGTCACGCCCACCAAGTAGATCGACCAGTAGTGGCTGTAGAGCAGAAGACCGCAAACCAGCGCGAGGGCGATCAAGTTTCCGGGTGCCGGTCTGCGAAGGCTCCTCTGCAACGCCACGATACCGGCGGCTGCCAGGAAGATCACCAGCGCGTACATACGATTCTCCGTCGCGTAGCGGACGGCGAAGGGAGAGCTGGCGACGATGACCACAGAAGAACCCGCCACGACGCGTGACCCGAGGTTGCGGCCCGCGACCCAGGCAAACGGAAGGGTCGCCACGCTCAGGACTCCCGAAAGAGCGCGAACCGCGGTATCGGACGTACCGAATGTCCCCATCCAGAAGTGAAGCAGCACGTAATAGAGAGGCGGGGCCCCGTCCCGGCGAAGCGCCGCATGCAGTTGGCTCAGCGGCAGCTTGGCGATGTTGAAGGTGAGCGCTTCGTCGAGCCACATGTCGGACTTCGCCACGAACCTGAGGGCGATCCCGACGGCGACGACGCACAACGCCCCGACGACGAGGACCCTGTTGATCAGTTGCGATCTCGAGTCGGACAGCGGCGTGGGGACCCGGGCGTCCTTGCCAGCCCCGGGAACGGTCTCGGGGCGAAGGCGCTGCTCTTCGTCGACGGAAGTCACGGCCGAATCGTAACGAAACCCTCCTCCGCGACCGCGACGCCCGGCGCGACCGCCCTGCTAGGGCCGCATCGCGGGCTCGGTGCACCCAGGGCCGCGTGTCCGCGCATACGATGTGCGCACCAGAGAAAGGAGGTGGTCCAACTGAACGATCATGAATTCGGGACCCTGGAGGTGGCTGGCCGCTAAGGCGGCTCGCTGGACCACCTGGCGAATTCCAGCCAGACACCCGCTGCACGTTCCAGTCGGGAACTCGTCCCGCCCGCGGCAGCACGGAACTGCAGTGCCTTTCCAGCAGGAATTGTTCGAGGGGCGCCTTCGGGCGCCCCTCGGCGCGTCTTCAAGCGCCTGCGGCTGCCCTCAGCTCGCCTTCGAGGCGGCTAGGACTCCTGCGACTTCTGCTGCGACCGACACCACCTCGTCGAGGTGTCGGTCGCTGTGCGCCATACCCGGGAACATCGCCTCGTAGGGCCCCGGAGCCAGGGCAATTCCTCGCTCGAGCATGCCGTTGAAGAATCTGGCGTAAAGACCGTTCGCCGTCGAAGCCTGAACCTCCGCGTAGCGTTCGACGGGCTCCTGTGCGAAGAAGAGCCCGACGAGGGGTCCGACTGCCGGCACCTGGACCGCCAGTCCCTGCGCGGAGATGGCCTCTGTGAGGCCCTTGGCGTAGCGCTCGACACGACCGGCGAGCTCTCGGTAGTCGCCGTCGGTGACGTGCTCTAGGACAGCGAGACCTGCGGCTGTCGCCAGGGGATTTCCCGAGAGGGTCCCCGCCTGGTACACCCGACCCTGTGGTGCCAGCACGTCGAGGACCTGCCTCCTGCCGCCGAAGGCGCCCACGGGCAACCCTCCCCCGATCACCTTCCCGAAGCACCAGAGGTCCGGTACCACTCCGGTGATCTCGGAGGCTCCGCCCCGGCCGAGCCGAAACCCGGTGATCACCTCGTCGAACACGAGCAAAGCTCCCGCTTCGTCGCATGCTCGCCGCAGTCCTTCGAGGAACCCGGGCTCCGGCGCCACCACCCCCATGTTCGCCGCCACTGGCTCGACGATCACGCACGCGACGCGCTCGTCGAGCTCGGGAACCTCGTTGTAGGTCATCACGAGGGTGTCCGCCACCGCTCCCACCGGCACCCCGGCCGAGCCGGGAAGACCCAGTGTGGCGACCCCGCTGCCAGCGCCTGCAAGGAGCGAGTCGGCGTGCCCGTGGTAGCACCCGTCGAATTTGACGATCCTGTCCCGGCCCGTGAAACCCCGAGCGACGCGTATCGCGCTCATCGCTGCCTCGGTCCCCGAGGAGACGAACCGGACCTGTTCGCATCCGGAGACCGAGCCGCAGATCTGCTCCGCGAGGAGCACCTCGCCGGTGGTGGGAGCGCCGAACGTCGTGCCCCGGCCGGCGGCAGAGGAAACCGCCTCGACGACCGCCGGATGTGCGTGGCCGAGGAGGACGGCCCCGTAGGACTGGACCATGTCCAGGTATCGGCGGCCCTCGACGTCCCAGACATAGGGACCCCGGCCCTTGACGACGGTGTAAGGAGTACCTCCGACCGCGGCGAACGACCTTACGGGTGAGTCGACTCCTCCGGGGATCGTGCGGCGGGCTCGGTCGAACCAGGCCGCGTTCGAGTCGTCACTCACCGAGCAGCTCGGCCGCTTCGGCTGCGAAATAGGTGAGGATCGTCGCGGCACCTGCTCTCTTGATCGCAAATAGGTGCTCGAGACCGACGGCTTCGCCGTCGATCCAGCCACGCTCGGCGGCGGCCTTCACCATCGCGTACTCGCCGCTCACGTGGTACGCGGCGACCGGCACATCGACGCGCGAAGAGACCTCGGAGATGACGTCGAGGTACGCAAGAGCCGGCTTCACCATGACCATGTCCGCGCCCTCGGCCACGTCCAGGGCGACTTCTGCCATCGCCTCGCGGCGGTTGCGAACGTCCTGCTGATACCCCCGCCGGTCACCACCCCCCGCGATCCGGACGTCGACCGCATCGCGAAACGGGCCGTAGAGGGCCGACGCGTACTTGGCGGCGTAGGCGAGTATGGCCACGTCCGAGCGGCCGGCGCCGTCCAGCGCGAACCGGATGGCCCCGACTTGACCGTCCATCATCCCGCTCGGCGCGACCACGTGTGCTCCCGCCGTCGCTTGAGCGAGGGCCACCTTTTGGTAGAGCTCCAACGTCTTGTCGTTGTCCACCTCTCCGGCCGCGTCGAGGATGCCGCAATGCCCGTGGTCGGTGTACTCGTCGAGACAGAGGTCCGCGATCAGGACGATCTGGTCGCCGAGCGCAGCACGAAGCTCGGACAGCGCCACCTGTGAGATGCCGTCGGGGTCCCACGCCGCCGATCCCGTCGGGTCCTTGGACGCCGGCACCCCGAAGAGCACCAGCCCCGGGATCCCCAAAGAGGACAGACGCTTCGCCTCGGTCACGAGCGAGCCGAGGGTGTGCTGGGAGTGCCCGGGAAGCGAGGGGATGGGGAGGGGCTCGTCGATCCCCGCCCTCACGAAGAGTGGAGCGACGAGGTCGTCGACGCCGAGTGTCGTCTCCGCCACCATCCTGCGAAGGGCCGCCGTGCGACGCAGTCGTCGCAGGCGTCGCACGGGAAATCCCGGGGAAAGCGGACCCGAGTGAAGGCTGTCCACGCTCCAAGAGTACCGGCCTGCCCATCCCGGCCCTCGATCGCACCGAAACGCCCTCAGCCCCCCCGACGCTGCATCCGGTGCGCCACCAAGGCCTTCACAAGGCCGTCATCAGTCTGCTCGTCGGCAACGACGTCCACTTGGAGCCCCTCAGCTGCAGCCGCCCTGGCGGTCACGGCCCCGATGCAAGCGACGACCGGAGGCACGACCCGCCCTGTCGCCTCGAGGTAGAAGCGCACAGCCGAAGGCGACGCGAAGGTGACGACGTCGGCCGTCGCTGCCTCAGCCAGGGCTTCCTCGGTCGCGCCGTCCGACGGCCCGGCTGCCACAGTGCGGTACGCCTCGACAGCGTCGACCTGCCACCCCTTTTCCCGAAGCCGCTCGACGAATGCCTCGCCAGCTCCGGCGGCGCATGGGAACAGGACTCGCCCAGGACCTCCCCCGTCGTTCGCAGGCATCGTTCGGGCGAGTGACTGCGCGTTCGCAGACTCAGGAACGAGCGCGACCTCGAAGCCACGCGCGTGAAGAGCCGCCGACGTCGCCTCTCCCACTGCTGCGAGCCTTGCGCGCCCGAAGGCGTTTTCTCCGAGGACCGAGGCGAAGCGCTCCACAGCGTTCGCGGAGCTGAACACGACCCACTCGTAGCCGTCCGCGCCAACGAGATCCGCTGCACGACGCATGGCCTCTCCACCCTCGGCCGGATCCGCGATGGCGATGACAGGCAGAGCAATGACGCGGGCTCCTGCGCGTGACAAAGCAGAGGAGAGCCCACGTGACTGAGACCGGGCACGCGTGACGATGACGCTGAGCCCCGCGAGCGGAAGGGACGGCTCGGGTTCGCGCGCTCCGCCCAGGTTCAGTGCGGCCACCTCCCCCACCACGATGATCGAAGGAGCTCCGAGCTCGACGCTTGCAAGCCCGGCGAGGTCGGTGCGCACCGCGCGCTGGTCGGTCGTGGTGCCCCGGTGGATCACAGCGACGGGAGTGGCCGGGGATCGGCCACCCTCGATAAGCAGGTGGGCGATCTCGGCGCGCTTTTGCATCCCCATCATGATCACGAGGGTCCCTCGCGCGCGGGCGAGCGCCTCCCAGTCGACGCGATCGACTTCGTCGGAGTCGCTCTGCCGTGCCGGCGACTCGGAGCCCCCGGATCCATCCTCACCCACGTGGCCGGTCACGACCGTCACCGCTCTCGCCAGGCCGCGGTGCGTGACAGGGATGCCGGCACCCGCCGGCACTGCGAAAGCCGAGCTCACGCCCGGGACGATCTCGAAAGGAACACCCGACGCCGACAGGGCCTCCGCCTCTTCGCCACCTCTGCCGAAGACGCACGGGTCGCCGCCCTTCAGCCGCACCACTCGCTTGCCTTCTCTGCCGTGCAGGACGAGCAGATCGTTTATCTCTTCCTGCCTGTGCTGTTGGCCCTCACCCGGTCGCTTGCCGACGTCGATCCGAACGGCGCTCGCAGGCGCGAGGTCGACCAAGGCAGTCGGAACGAGCCGGTCGAAGATCACCACGTCTGCCTGCGAGAGCAGCTGCGCGCCCCTGACCGTGATCAAGCCCGGATCACCGGGACCCGCTCCCACCAGATAGACCGTCAATCGGTGCTCCAGTCCGCGATGAAGCGCCCGCCCGCCCTGGCGAGCATCTCCTCGGCCAACCGTGCGCCCACATCGTCCGGGTCCTCTCCTTCGCAGCTGTGTCGGAGAAGGATGTGGCCGTCGCGACTTGCGAGCATCCCTTGGATCTCGATCTTCTCGACCTTGCCGCCCGGTCGTGTCCCCGAGCTCCAGGGAGTGGCGAGGGCTCCACACGGGAGCGAGCAACCACCGCCCAAGGCTGCGAGGAAGGATCGCTCGGCTCTCAGGGCTGCATGAGCGATCCCGTCGTCTATCTCGCCGAGCATCTCTATCAGTGCGGTGTCGGACGACCTGCACTCGACGGCCAACGCACCTTGCCCGACCTGAGGGAGAAGCGTCGCAGGATCCAGCACCTCTGCCACGCGACCTCGCAGTCCCAGTCGCTCCAGCGCTGCGACGGCCAGCACTCCCGCGCCGACGGTCTCGGCGACCTCCACGCGCCTCGCCATGTTCCCCCGCAGCTGTGCGAAGGAAAGGTCCGGTCGCAGCCATGCCAGCTGCGCACGGCGTCGGACGGAACCAGTCGCGACGCAGGCTCCCGGAAGCAGGTCCTCGAGGCTCTTGCCGACGAGCGCGTCACGGGGGTCGATGCGTTCAGGAACGGCAGCCAGCTCCAGGCCTGGCTCCTCCCCCGATGGCATGTCCTTTGCCGAGTGCACCGCGATGTCGGCCCGACCCTCGGCGACGGCAGCCGACACCTCCTTCACGAAGACACCGCGCCCGCCGAGGCGCTCGATGGGTGCGTCCGGCGCCTTGTCTCCCGACGTGTGCACGACGACCGTCTCGCACCGAGGCGAGCCGTGGATGCCCGAGATCAGCTCGACCACCCTCGCCGCCTGGATGAGAGCGAGGGGCGAGCCACGCGTCGCGACCCGCAGCACGCGTGGAAGCTTCACCGTCACCTCTGATCTCAGAGGTCGAACAGCGTCCGCAGTGCCTCCACGAGCCGCTCCCCGCGCGCGGTTCCGGCCGCTTCCTTGAGCGCCACCGTCGGGGGATGCGCGAGCTTCGCGAGGACGTCGCGGACGAGCGCCTCGACCTCAGTACGCTCGGTCTCGCCGAGCGCCGCGAGGCGGGAGCGATGACGCTCGAGCTCGGATCCGACGAGCTCCTCGAGCCTCTGACGAAGCGCCGCCACGAGCGGGGCGGAGCCCCTTGCGCGCTCTTCTGCCCGGTAGCGGCCGACTTCGTGAGCGACGATGCGGCGGGCTGCTGCGAGCTCCCCCTGCCTGCCGATGAGGGCGAGCTCCGCATGGGCGTTCAGGTCCTCTATGTCGAGCAGTGTGACCTGGTCGAGCTCGCTCGCGAACGGGTCGACGTTGCGCGGCATGCCCATGTCGACGATCACAAGGCGCTCGGGCGAGCGAGCGTCTTCGCCAGAGGTGGCCCGCTCGATCAGGTCGACGTCGAGCAAGGGCACCGGGGCCGAGGTCGTCACGATCACGGCGTCTGCTCCGCCGATCACCTGCGCAAGGCTCTCGAGCGGCTCAGCCCTGCCACCGACGGTCGCCGCGAGGGCCTCTGCGCGCTCGAGCGTCCGGTTCGCCACGACGATCTCCTCGACCCGATGCCTCGAGAGCGCCGACACGACCCCCTCGGCTATCTCGCCGGCACCGACGACAGCGACCCGCTTGCCCACGAGCGATCCGCGCAGGTGGGAGCCGGCAACCTCCACGGCCACGTGTGAGAGGGAGGTCGAGCCGCGGGCTATGGCCGTCGAGGAGCGCACTTTTCTCCCCGCCTGAACCGCGGCTCGAAAGAGGCCCGAGAGCACGGGACCCGCTGCCTTCTCGGACTCAGCTCGCTCTGCCGCCCGGCGCACCTGGCCGAGGACCTCGGTCTCGCCGAGGACCGCCGATCGAAGGCCTGCTGCCACCTCGAAGAGGTGGACCGTCACGTCGTCGTCGAACTGGACCCTCGCGTGCTCGGCGATGGAGTCGGGCGTCGTGGCGGCGGTCGAGGCCAGGAACTCCTGGAGGTCCGAGACTCCCTCGTGGAACCGCTCGACCACGGCGTAGAGCTCGGTGCGCAGGCAGGTCGAGAGTAGGACCACCTCGGAGAGGTTCCGGCGGTCCCGGAGAGCCCGCAACGCCTTGCCGAGGCTCTCGTCCCCAATCGTCACCCTTTCGAGCAGGTCGAGGGGGGTACGCGGTTGTTCTAGGCCGACGACGACCACAGACATCACTCACAAGGATGCCGGTCCGGCGCACGCTGCGCCAGGCAGGGCCACCAAGCAGCCCAGCTCGGCCGATCTAGGCAGGCCCGGTGGGGCTCAGGCCCACGACGTGCGGCAACGGCGATGAGGCCTCCGCCGTGTCGGGGTGATCGTGATGCGACAGGTAGAAGCTCATCACCTGGAGCTCGATGGAGAGGTCCACGTAGCGAAGAATCACGTGTGGCGGAACCGTGAGCACACGAGGGGCGAAGTTGAGGACCGAGCCCACCCCGGCTCGCACCATACGGTCGGCGACGTCCTGTGCCGTGGCCCCCGGGGTGGCGATCACCCCGATCCTCGGAGGATCCGCCTTCGCCATCTCCTCGAAGTCGTCGAGGTGGTGAATGTCCGAACCTCGTACCCGGCGGCCCACGAGAGAAGGTTCGATGTCGAACAGGCCGCAGACGCGAAAGCCCCGAGAGCTGAAGCCGGGCGAGTTGGCGAGCGCCCTTCCCAGGTTTCCCATGCCCACGATCGCGACCGGCCAGTCGCCGTCGAGACCCAGCTCCCGGTCGATCTGCGAAAGGAGGTACTCCGAGTCGTAACCCGAACCACGGGTCCCGAACGAACCGAGAAAGGACAGGTCCTTTCGGACCTTCGAGGCGTTAACCCTCGCCATCTCGGCGAGCTGCTCCGAGGACACGGTGGTGGTTCCGCCGCGCACCAGCTCGAGCAGGATCCGCTGGTACACGGGTAACCGGGCAACCGTCGCCCCTGGGATCTTTCGGTGGTTCGCTGTTGGCATTTCGGGCGCATGGTAGCGAGGCGGACACGTGCGACACCAAGTCGTCACGTGCCTGGGATCACCCGCACCGAGCTCCAACTCGGGAATTTGCCCCGTTCCACGCGATTTCCGCTCAGTTTTCCCCGCCCCCGTGACGAGATTCATAGAAGAAATAGAAGAAGAGGATTAGAGGAGGGAAGAGGTTCCGATGGCGGCCGACACAGCGACAGCAGTCAGGAGCGCGAGCCTCACGAAGCCGCACGCCCGCCTGCTCGTGATCGACGACGATGCTGATGTCCGAAGCATGGTCAGTCGACTGCTCGAGGCAGAGGGCTACCAGGCCGACCGTGCCGCCACGGGCTCCGAGGCGATGGAGGCCATCTCAGGCAAGCGCCCGGACCTGGTGATCCTCGACGTGATGCTCGACGGGGAGAACGGCTTCGAGATCCTCTCCGCCATAAGGCGCTCGAGCAACGTGCCGGTGATCCTGCTGTCGGGACGCGACGCCGAATCCGACCGGGTGCTGGGCTTGCGCCTCGGGGCCGACGACTACGTGGTGAAGCCCTTCTCTTCGGCGGAGCTGGCCGCCCGTGTGGCCACGGTCCTGCGGAGGCTCGATCGAGGCTCCGCCCCCTCAGAGGGGCCCACGATGTCGTTCGGCAACCTCACGATCGACGTGCTGTCGAGGGAGATCACGGTCGACGGGAAGCTCGTCCCGACCACAGCCAAGGAATTCGACCTGCTCGCATTCCTGGCCCGCTCGCCCCGGCAGGTCTTCACCCGCCAGCAGCTTCTCGAACACGTGTGGGGCTCATCCTCGGACTGGCAGGACGACGGAACCGTCACCGAGCACGTCCGGCGGATCCGCCGCAAGATCGAATCGAACCCTGACCGGCCCGGCTGGATCCGTACCGTCCGTGGCGTCGGGTACCGGTTCGAGCCCGAGCCCTGAGCCCACAAGAGCCCTGAGCCCGCGACAGCCCTGAGCCGGTCGATCCGGCGCCCTTAACGAACGAGCGCAAGGTTCCTCCACACCCCTCGTTCATCCGTCACAACACTCTCTCAAAACACTCACTCAATGTGACCAAGGGCCTCAAGAGCACCCCCCAGAGTGCCGATATCCATTAGTGCAAGCGTTCCCAAACTGAGCGCAAGCAGGCAACACGAAAAGGCAAACCCTCCGCGAGGAGGCGACGCAAAGCCACGGGGCTCAGAGAGCCAGCCGGGCTGCCGAATGGGCGGGGTGAGAACTCCGTAGCCGCGCGCGCAGGCCCGGTCTCTCTGAGAGGGGGAGACGGAGATGGGCCGGAACGGACTTTCGAGGCTCTTGAGCCTGCGAGGTGGCTTCTCAGCACTGACCCTTGCAGCCGTCACGACCACGCCGTTCCTCTTGTCTTCGACGTCCACCGCATCGGCTGCCTCGGCGAGGATCGTCACGAGCGGCGTCCCGGCCGGCATCTCCCCGGGAGCGGTCTTCGAGGGTCAGTTCGCAGGAATGAGCGCCTCACAACAGTCCGCCGTGATCTCCACGATGAAGGCCGACGGTGTCAGCTGGCTGCGAGTCGACACGCCGGGGGACTTCCGCAACGACACGCTCATCCAAATGGCCGAAGCCGCAGGCATGAACGTCGACGCTGTTCTCCAAGCCTGGACGACCTCATTGACCGCTTCAGCCTTCTCGTCCTTCGGCACACAGGCCGTGGCAAGGCTCAAGCCGTTGGGCGTGGAGACCTATGAAGTCCTGAACGAGCCCAACTGCGACGAGTACTGCATCACCGCGACGGCGTACACACAGATTCTCCAGTCGACGTACACATCGATCAAGGCGGCTGATCCGTCCGCAACGGTGTTGACAGCCGGACTCGGTACGGGCTCAGGCGCCAACGAGCCGTACAACTACCTGACCGCGATGTACCAAGCGGGTGCGCACGGCTACTTCGACGCCATGAACATGCACCCCTACAGCTATCCCGACAATCCGACTCAAACTTCGGACAGCTGGAACCCTTGGAGCTTCCTGTCGCAGCTGCACCAGATCATGGTCAACAACGGCGACGGCAACAAGCTGATCTGGCTCACAGAGTTCGGCTGCCCCACAGGTACGGACGGCGGTTACCCGGCTTCCTGCACGGATGCCTCGCTCGCTTCGCAGATCAACCAGGCGTTCGCATCTGCTCGTTCGTACAGCTGGACGGGCCCGCTGTTCATATACAACTGGCAGGACGACGCGACCTCCGGTGACGGCGATTTCGGGCTGTACCACTCGAACGGGGCTCCCAAGCCTGCGACGCTCCAGGCGTTCGAGACTGAGGCTGCGGGCGCAGCCGGGGCCCCTGGCGCCAACAGCTCGGGTGGCGCTTCGCCGAGCGGCGGCTCGTCCGTCACTCCCTCCGGCGGCACCTCCTCCGGAAGCCTGACCAGCGGCCCCTCCTCGGCCGGCTCTCAGTCGGCCAGCACATCTTCCGGCAGCCCGTCGGGCACCTCGTCCTCTTCCGGCACCTCGTCCTCCTCGTCCTCCTCGTCCTCTTCGACCACCTCGACCACCTCTGCCGTTCCCGCCGCACCGACAAACCTCAAAGCTGCAGTCAAGGGGAGCTCGGTGAGCTTGGCGTGGGACGGCTCGACCGGCGCACAGGCCTACAACATCTACCGCGACGGCAAGAAGATCGGTTCGACGAACGGGACCACGAGTTTCCGGGACCCCAACGTCCCAGCGGGTGCCCACAGCTACGACGTCAGTGCTTCCAACTCCTCCGGTGAAGGTGCATCGAGCAAGACGGTCTCGGTGTGGATCGCGAGCTCGACTCTCAGCTTCCGGCACTCGGGCGTCATTCAGCTGGTTTGGTTCTAAGCCAAAGCCGCGGCACCCGTCGGCAGAGTCTTCAGGGCGGATTCGAAGTCACTTAGCATCGCGTCGTGCTCCACTCGAGAAGGGTCGAGGACGGTTCCTGGCAGCCGCCTATGACCCGCACGGTCACCGTCGTCGTGCCGGACTTCGATCCCACGGGCGGAGGGACCAGCCGTCAATCTCGCCAGCAAGCGGAGGACCTGCTCGCACGCGGCGTGAGCGCGCTGGTGCTCACGAGGCGAAGGCAACTCAACTGGCCGCGTCGCGAGGTCGTGCGCGGCGTGCCCGTACAGCGCGTCAACCCACCGGGTTGGGGGTCGGCGGCCGACAAGGCATCCGTCGTCACTTTCGCGCTCTGGCTCGCTGCGCACCGGCGCGGCATCGCGATGGTCGAAGTCGTGATGTACCCCGACTATGCGCTTGGAGCTGTCTTTGCTCGGCTCGGCGGGCGCACGGTAATGATCTGGGCCGGACTCGGCGATGCAACCGACACGCTCGGACCTGCCAGGGATCCGATCCGGCGTGCGCAGCGGGCTGTCCGCCGGCGTGCCCTGAAACGGTGCCACCACGTGGCGCTGACGAGTGCAATCGAAAAGGAGCTGCGCTCCTTGGGGATCGACAAGATAGAGCGGATAGGCGTGCCCGTCGACACGCAACGATTCCGCCCTCCGACGACACAGGAACGAGCTCGGGCACGCGCGGAAATCGGGATTCCAGAAGGGGTGGTGGCTGTCGTCTACTCCGGGCACTTGCGCGCTTCCAAAGGCGTGGACAGCTTGATCGACGCTTTCTCCCACCTGCCCAGCTCGGGGGCCGGAGCTCGGCTCTACGTCCTCGGCAAGGGCTCGGGGCCAGACTCGTCGGAGGAGGAGCTTCACGAACAGGTGAGGAGACTCGGCTTGGGGAACAAGGTGGTCTTCACCGGCGCGGTCGAGTGTGTCGAGAAATATCTGTGGGCCGCAGACATCTTCGTGCTCCCCTCCCGACGCGAGGGAATGTCGAACAGCTTGCTCGAAGCGATGGCGTGCGGTCTTGCATGCGTGGCAGGTCCGGAGGCCGGAGGAGACGAGATGCTCGCAGGCGGGGCCGGAGACGTGCCGGCCTCGAACCGGCCTGATGATCTTCTCCTCGCTCTTTCCACTTTGGTGCAGGATCCCGGGCGCCGTGACCAGCTGGGCAGAGCTGCCAGAACTCGTGCGCAGGAGATGTCCTCCGAGCGCGTGGGAGAGCGTTACTTCGCGCTCTACGAGGAACTGACCCGAGCGGAGAATTGAAGGTGCCGAAGGCCAGCAGGCTCCGCGAGATCCCTGCCACGTTGAGCGTGCTGCTGGGCTCGAGGGCAGGGACCGAGGGAGCCCTCGTGCTCGCCTATCACGACATAGGCGAGGACCCGGCGAACACCACCGACTATTACGTGAGCCCCTCGCAGATGCGCCGTCAACTCGTCATGGCGCGGCGGGCCGGCCTGCGGATGGTGAGCCTCGAGGAGCTCACAAGAACGTTCCGGGAGGGCGGGGACCTCGACGGACTCTGTGCGGTGGTCTTCGACGACTCCCTGGCGGGCGTTCACCACTACGCCATGGCCGTGTTGCTCGACCTCGACGTTCCCGCCACGGTGTTCACGGTGAGCTCTGCGCTGGGTCAGGACCCGCCGTGGTGGCCGGGCGCAGCACGTGTCATGACGCCGGACGAGGTCAAAGAGATGGCCGATTGTGGTTTCACGATCGCCTCTCACACCCGGACCCACCGGTCGCTCGCAGGAACGCCAGCGGACGTGAGGGCCGACGAGGTAGTCGGGTCGCGAAGCGAGCTCGAAGACCTCGTCGGGACGCGAGTCGACCTTTTCGCCTATCCCTATGGTCACTATGACCGAGACGCCCGCGCTGCTGTCGAAGAAGCAGGATACGAGGCTGCGTACAGCTTCTTGAACGGCCGGGTGATTAAGGGGATGGATCGCTTCCGGCTGCCTCGACTCAACATGTGGCCAGGACAGCGACGACTCCGCCTCGCGTACCACCTCGCGCGCTCTCCCGGATCGTGGCCCGACACACAGCTGGACGAGGTGGGTGGCTAGGACTCGGAGGGCTCCTCCACGTCCGGTCTCGGCGGGCGCAGCCTCGATGGCCACGGGACGATCCGCGGGGGCCACTCGACGAGATTCCCTCCGGCCCTCAGCACGCCGAGAAGAAGACCGTATGTAACCAGGGAGATCACACCGGCCAGTTCCCAGGGCATGAAGGCGCGCAAGAGAGCGACTGCTGCTGCAAGGACACCTGCAACCGCGATCCGTCCCAGCGGGACCCATGGCAGCGGGCGGAGCCCCGGAAGGTTTCGAGCCCCGAAAGCCAGGATCACCAGCACGACTACCTCCGTGATCGCCGTCACGAGGGACGCACCGTTGTAGGACCAAACAGGGATCAGTGCGAGGTTGAGACCCACGTTCACGAGCAGTCCCACCAGTGCGGCGATCGGGTACAGGCGGTTGCGCCGGACGGCGACCAGTGCCGTGAAGAAGAGGTTGGAGAAGAACGCAATGAGCACGGCCAGCACGAGTCCCTTGGTCGCCAGGCTTGCTACTTCGTAGCGAGCCCCGTAGAGGAGCCCGATCGCCGGCCGGGTGAAGAACGCGAACTCGACCGCCACCCCCGCAGCTGCCATCGAGAGAAAGACGATCGCCTTTTGGAGGGCCGCGGCGAAGGCCGCCTCGTCGTCGGGCCACAGTCCGGCGAGGGTCGCGAGAAGAGTTCCGCTGAGCGCAACCGGTAGAGCGGCAACGAGGTCGGAGAACTTGTATCCGATCGAGTACAGGCCCACTGCGTTCAGGTTGCGCAGCTGGGAGAGCATCACGGTGTCTATGCGAAGGTAGATGCTCACGAGCGCCCCGCCGATGGCGAGAGGAGCCACCTCTCGGATCCATTCGCGCCACGCTGTGAGGTCGACTCTCCAGCGCAGCCCTATGTCGCGCGGCAGACGGTGCAGTCGCCATATCAGGGCGACGACTTCGAAGATCACGGCCGGTATGCAGAACAGCACGATGCTGTGCGTCCCCCCGACGTAGAGAGCGACGGTTAGGAGAAGCTGCACGGCCTGGCCGGCGACCATTGCGGCCCCCATCGATCGCATCCAAAGCTTCGCCGTGAACAGAACGTCGATGGCGGTGCCGATCGAGGCCACCAGAAGGACTGCGCCGGCGACCAACGCGCCAAAGACAATCTGGCTCGAGTAGCGACCGATCAGCATGAAGAGCACCGCGACCGCGTACGCCGCTATGCCGATGAGGAACCGGAAGGTGACGTAGCTGCTCAGCATCGACCCGAGCTGATCTCCAGCGTTCGCCAGCTGCCTCATGACGACGCGTCCTATGCGCAGCTCGGACAAGAGCCCGACGATCCCCAGGACCGAGAAGATGAGGGAGTAAGCCCCCCAGCTGGCAGTGCTCAAGCGGTGGACGATCAGGATGGTCCCGGACCACCCCAGAACCGCCACCACGTAACGCGAGGCGACCATGACACCCGCACCCGTGGCGAAGCTCGACGCGGTGGCCGGAGATCCGACTCCTTTTGCGGGACGCAGCCTGGGCAAGCGCATGTCTAGACGACGCGTTTCCGCAACCTGAGCCGGCTGCGGGCCGACAGCGCCAACCGCTCGCCCGTCAGTGCCACGCGGGATCGGGCGCCCAATACCGTGAGCGTCCGGTAAGAGCCGTCCGCCCAGAGTTGCTTATAGGGGTCGTTCCCGGGGAACAGGTCCACCTCCTCGATACCTTCGTGACGCGAGCTGTCGAGTGCCGCCCTGATGTTGAGGTGACCGGGGGAGTAGTCACGCATGGACGGGTGGGTCCTGTGTCCCCACAACCCGACCGACCGCCGTCCCAACAATCCGGCATGGAAAGCGGCGAGCTGAGTCCCCACCCATCCGAGATGGAGCCTCAGCCTGCCTGCGTCGGCAGCCTCCGCGAGCAGATCCGCGGTGAAATCGCCTTGTGCGTCGGAGAACAGGTTCCCGAGGGGACGGGCGGCTTCGGCGGCCGATACCAACTCGGCCATGGCGGGAAGGCTCTCGGAGAGTCCGTCACGTGCGGTGATCACGTTCGAGTGGAACGAGATCTGGTCACGGGCAAGCGCATTCTCGGCGCGTCTAAGGATCCTCGCGAGCCGCTTGCCCTCAAGGGCGGGTGCGGGACGAGTCGAGTCGATCGTCGGGCAGACCTCGGACTCGTAGAGACGGTGGGGCGCGGACAGAGCCTTGATCGCGTCGACCTCCCGAGCCTCGTACTGCAGAAGCTGCAGCAACCGTCCGGACCGGCTCAGGGCCGTCGCCCAGACGATGCGACCCACGTCCTCTTCGCGCCCTGGCAATGACAGAACCCGGCTCACCGATCCGATCGCGTGACCCAGCATCCTGACGATGCCCGCAGGACCCACCTGCACGAGATGAAAAGGTGCGAGGCCTACGAGGCGACCGTCCTCTCTCACCGTCACTATGAGCGGACGTCCTCGGCCGAGGTGTCTCCACCATGGCAAGCACCACCACGGGTAGGACGGGGCCCGCGCGTCGGCGGCGTCGGCGAGCTCGGACCATTCGGACCTGATGGCCTCCGCACTCGAGATTTCGGTGAGGACTTCGGTTGAGAGCACTGGCTCAGCGGACCCGTCCGGGGCGGGCCCTCCCGGCACGCGCCACGGCCCGGGCCAGGAGCGCGAGGCCGGCGAGCTTTTCGGCTCGCCCACCCCCGAGCGCGAAGAGTGCCGCCTGAACCGCAGCCGCCCGGCGGTCGGTCCGCGCCGGCCGACACGACCGACAGCGTGACGGATCGTGTCCGAGCAAGTCTTCTACGGCGTCGAGAAGGCCGAAGGGTCCGGGGCGCCGCGATAGACGTGCGGCATGCTCCAGTGCGGGAGAGGCATCGGAGGGAGCCGCCGCATGCTCCGCCCGAGCCAACATCGGCAAGTCAGGTGTGTCGTCCCCCACGGCGAGAGCGACCGGCCCACCGAGAAGCTCTGTGAGTCGGTCCAGTCCCCTCCCCTTGTCGATCCCGTGGACCACGAAATCGGTCTGATACTTGCCGGGGAGCACGTCCAGACCACGCAGGTGAGACACAGATTGCGCCGGCACCCCCAGGAGGCTTCCCGACTCCAGGGAATGGACCCGAAGTGACCATTCGTGGGTGGGGTCGCGGTGCACCTCGGGTCCGAGGGAGGCCGCCGCCTCTTCAAGTGTCGCCAATCCTTCCGCATCGACGAGCGGATCGGGTGCGCTCGAGGGTACGTAGACCACAGATCCGTACTCCGCCACCGCCCCCGCGAGCCGGTACGCCGCGCACCTCTCGGTGACCTCGATCAGGGAACGCCCGGTGACGAGAACCGGGCGATACCCGTGGACCGTGAGAGCCCGCAAGGCCAGGGCCCCGACGGGTGAGGTGGCGGGAACCCCGAGCCATCGGGTCTCGAGAACGTTGTCGACATCGATCGCGCACAAGGGGCCCTCCCCCGGCTCCAGGCCCGAGAAGAATCGTTCCGCGTAGTAGCCCTGAATGGCTCGTGCCATCGCGTCGTCGACCTTCATGATCGTTTGGGCCGGCGCAACTTGCACTTTGCGCCCGGATGCCGCCGCCTGCGCGCGACGTTCGAGATAGTGAAGAAGGCGATAGAGGAGCCATCTCTCCCCGTCCACTACCTCCCCGGTCCGCTCCTCGTAGCGACTCCGAAGAGCCCCAGCCAGCTGCTCCGAGTCGCGTCCCTCGGTCGCAGCGACGTCTGCGAGGTCGTAAACGGGGTCGAAACACGCAAGCTCGGTTCGTGACGGGGTGTCGGCGAAGTTGACCTTGCGCACCGAGCCGTCCCGGGCGGCGAACCACTGATCGAACCCGGTACGACCGTCCAGAGCTACAGGACGGTCCGAACGCACGATGCTCAGGGAAAGCCGGGCGGTGAGCGGGCGCGCGGCCGGCCACCAACGTCCGTACGGCTCGACCAACGTTCTGCTCATCCATTCCCAGACGGGCCACCGGCCTGCGAGCACGGGACTCGGGTCGGCGTCGATCGCCATGACCCGCGAGCGCTCGGCGACGTAATCCGCAACGACATCGGCTTGTTTGTGGTTCAGAGAGCGCAGCCGGTCCTCCTCGTCCAGCTCCGCTTGCACGAGGATCCCGTCTGCAAGGCCGTAAACGGGAGCGATGAAGCTCGGCACGCGCTCGGCCGCCACGAGGGAATCCCTGCCCAGGTAGCCGAGACCCACGGCCTGTGCCCTCACCGCGGCGACGGCCAGACCCCCCGAGGGGTGGTCGACACTCACGTCGAGCACGACGGCTGCATGCCCGCGCTTGGCAGACGCAGGAGACCGCAACACCACCTCGCGCACACCGCCGTGGTCGACCGCGACAATCCCGCGGTCGGTGAGAATGCTCGCGCCTTCGATGGCAGCCGTCACTACGGAGTCGACGCGCCGTCGCCCGAGCAGACGTGCGACGTGCCAGTCCTCCCAGGGCAGCGTCGCCGAGCCGGGGGGAAGATCGGGACTCGAGCACAGAAGCGACACTGCGCACACGGCTTTGGTGCCGGTCGCACGCGACAGGTCGTCCACCACTTGCGTCAGGACCACTCCCTTGTCGGGTGGATCGTCGACCACGATCAAGCTCCCCGCGCCGGCGAGCGCGTGCCGCTTGGCCGCCGACAAGCGAGCTCCCGGACGAACGGTCATCCATCGGACGGGGGAGCTGGAAGAGGCTGCCAGGTAGGCGGCCATGAGTGGGGCCAAGTAACTCCCCGAGGTGCGAATGCCGACGACGCGAACGGGGGGTTCGAGCTCACCAAGCCGAGTCGCCAGTTCAGCGATGTCCTCGGGCCTCTGGTCGAACGTCCGAAAGCACGTAGGCACGCGAACGACCTCGTCCCGGAGCGAACCGAGGCGCGCAGGCGACACAGTCTCGGCCGAGGCGATCATGACTTCAGGAGCCGGGCCGGCGCCGAATGCCACCCAACCGGCTAGATCGTCCGCCAGACCGAGGGCGCACCGGACCGCCGAGGTCAGCCGGGGTCGCGGAAGCCGAGGCTCGGAGGCAGCGACCACACCCGCCAGACCTGAGACGATCCGCATCTCTGGAAGCCGGCCTTCGCGAGCCGCCCTCAGGGCGCGCTGAGCTCGCAAGTGGTCGGGTTGTTCAGCGTCCTCGAGGATCTGTCCCGCCGCGGCCGCGAGTAGAAAGGCATCGAGCGCGTGCCTCGTTCGCTCTGAGGGAGTAGCCGTCATGTGGGCCAACTGGTCCAACAGCTCCCGCCAGACGACTCGAAGCGGCAGCATAATGCTCGGGTGCATCACCAAACCCGTCGGGAGGGCGCCAGGTCGGAGGGTGACGGGCGGCCCCACGCGGGCCGAGCCTATCCGTCGCGGTCTTGACTAAAGCGGCGCTGACGCTGGTACGTCGACTGCTCGAATCGAGCCTCGGTCTGGACCCGGCTGAGGCTCCTTTCGCACAAGTCCTGGCGATCGCTTCCGACAACGCGATTCCGGCAGGAATCGCGTTTGCTGCTTGCAGAGCCGCCGAGGGTGGCTCGGCACAGGAGTGGGGCGCTGCTCTGGCCCGAGAGGCAACATGGGCTTCGGACCACGCCGCCTCTCGGGAGTCGGTCGCAACGGCAGTCGGACCGCTCATGTCGGAGCTCGCCGATGCCGCGCCCGACTGGAGGAGGGACAAGAGCCCCGTGCTCGAGCTGGCGGCACCCGAGTGGGCCGCCGACGGCATCGTCGCGAGGTTGGTCACCGGCGGCATGTTCTTGGTGAGGCGCACGCGCTCGGACGGTGAGGCATCGTCCGACGAGCACAATTTCAGACTCGTGTCCATCCGCGCCGGCGGGGTGGATGCGATCAGGTTGACTGCGCTCCAGGTGGGCATGCTCGGTGGCGGTGCCGACCGCGCACGCATGACGCAGAAGGGCTGGCAAGACCTCGTCCTGCTGAGGGTCTCGAGCGCCGGACGAGTTCGGCTCGCCGACGTCGTGGACCTGGCAGAGGCCGGCTGGTTCGATGCCCAAGGCTCTGGGCGCTTCGACTCTACGGCTGATCTGCGTTCGACGATGCGAGGCATCGCACGAGCTGCAGGAGCGCGGCGCGTCCGGCGGCGCTCGCTGACCCGTGTTCTCAACGTCACGGGCGGAGATCCCGCGCGCAGAGCGGCCTTGGTCCGGCAGACGGCCTCTGATCTCGAGCGGGTGCAGCTGGCAGAAGAGGTAGCCGTGGTCGACGCAGGTGCTCCCGAGGAGCGGCCACCGGCCACCACTCACGCGTACGAGCGCGCTCTGCTGCTCCTTCGGCGGTCGATCGACAGAGTCGAAGTGCGATTGCTTCAGGAACCCGGGACGCGCAGCGCCGATCCTGTGAACGACGCGAAACGCACCGTCAACGTCGTGGCCGTCGGGAAAGTCGTCCATGACCGTGCCAGGTTGCTGCGCGCCGCTAGCGGCAACCGATTGTCGGAGATCAGCGCGCCGGCAACGACGGGAACGGGTTGGCAATTGTTGCTGCCGGTCGACCCGGGTGGTCCGGTCGTCGCAGTCGACGTCGCCGCCCCAGTCGTCGAGGCGCTGAGGCTTCGCTATCCGGAGATTGTGGCGGTCTCCCGTTCGATCGGGACGCTCATCGGTCAGGCTGTCGAGCCGACGGCCCGGCCGCCGTCCGAGCCAGGTGACACCGGCAACGCCGCGGGTCCCGGCCGAGGCCTCTTGTGGGACGGGAGCAGCCTGCCGCTGCGCTCTGTGCGTTCGGGCCTCGTGATCGTGGACGATCGCAAGAGACAGGGGACCAATGCACGAGAGCGCATGGGCCCAGGGGCCGCAGTGAGCTCGATCCGCAGCTCGCGTCGGGGCTACGACTACGCCCTCTATCCGCGCCCCGAAGATCTTCTCTGGGTCACCCGCCGGGGATGGCCTGTCATCGGAGGCAACACTTTGGTCAGCCGGGTGCGCCGTTGGCGTGCACGAAGCTTGCTTTGGAGCTTCATGGACAGAGCCGGGCTGTCTGTCGAGACAACGGGACCGACCGGGGCCGATCTGATCCTGTCCGAGCTGGCAGATTCGACAGGGAGTCGCTACGAACTGCGCGGAATCATCACTCGCAATTGCGACCAGGCCACCTTGCGGGTCGAGGACGAGCGCTCGGCCCTCGCCTTGAGGGTCGCGCTCACACCGCGAGGTCGCTCCAGACTGGCGAATCTCGGGGATGCGCAGGAGCGCGTTCTCGCCCTGCCAGGACCTCTGCCTTTCGCCGTCCCAAGAGTCGTAGCCAAGGGAGAGTCGGCGGGGATCCCGTGGCTCGCCGAGGAGTGGTTCGCAGGGCGCCCCGGCCCGGGGGGCAGGAGGTGGAGGACGCGGGCCGGCGAGGGGTGGGCGGTGGGCCGGTCAGTGGCGAAGGTGCTGGCCGAGCACACCACGACCGGCACGACACGACCGGGGTGGGCCTCGACATGGGGTGGGTTGGCTGTCGGCCAGGGCACGGCGGAGGAGGAGCTGACCCTGGCGTTGGAGGCTGTCGAAGGTGCCGCCGTCTCCACCGCGTGGTGCCACGGCGACCTTTGGCCGGGCAACGTGTTGTTCGGCAGACGTCGCCTTCCGGTGGTGGTCGACTGGGATTCCGCACGCTCTGACGCTCCAGCCGGGATCGATGCCATTCATATGGAGATCGACCGAGTGGCTTGGCGACTGCGCTGCTCGGTCGGCGTTGCCGCCGCTTTGCTCGTGGTGACAGGAGCGCCTGAACTTCACGGAGTCGCCGTCGGAGGACGTCAGTGGGCGCAATGGGACGCCGACGTACGCGGCGGCCTCGTCTCCGCTGCCGTGGCCTTACGCGCAAGCCGCGGCAGCCAAGGACCGGGGGCTTACAACGAGCCCTGGAACGACGAGATGCTCCCTCCCCTCGCAGCCGCCCTTCGGTCCGTGCGCTGAGCGGTCCGACGACCACTCGGTAGAAGTCGTCGTCGTGCAGCGCGAACGCGGGGGAAGAGGGACAGGAGGAACTTGTCGATCGGGCTTCCGAGGCCGATCGCAATGTCACATACCGTCACCCGGTCCGGATACAACTCGTTCAACAACTCGTTTGCAGGGTCGGTGCAGGAATCGATCATCGACAAGTCCTCCCGCTCATGGAAGGCGTGCAAAGCCTCCATCTCGGCGGCGACTCCCGGCCCGAGCGAGGCGTAGTCCTCGTCGAACGCGATCTTGAACGTGAAGAGCACGTCCATCGACTGAAGGCGACAAGCCATCGCCACGGGTCTTCCGTTCTCGCTCTCCAGCGACCATAGGTGCAAGTGTCCCGTCCTGCGAAAGCCCTCGCACATCGAGCGAAAGAAGGCGGCGTGATCGGGGTTACATGCCAGCGCGGTCCCGGCGCGGCCCTTCCACCCCGCGGCTTCCAGCGTCAGGAACGCCTCCGCAGCGTCCGGGTCGTCGGAGCGATCAACCATCTTGACGTCTGTGCCGAGCCGTTCGGCCAATCGCTTCCGACGGCGCCGAAGTTCCGCCCGGCGGCGTGAGCTGAGGCCGCTCAGGTAGTCCTCCACGTGCTCCCGCTTGTGTACCGCTGCCCGCTTCCAACGGTCTGCAACCAGCAACGGCAAGCCACGACGTGAGGCCTCATCGATCAACGCTTCCGCCGCCGCACCTTCGGGAAGCTCGTCGATCCCGAAGATGCGTGGAGGTGCCGAACCGAGCTCCTCTGGCGCCACGAGATGGTCGAGCAGAAGACCCACTGCCTCGTGTGGGCAATTCACGTCGAGCAGCGGGGCCGTCGACGTGCAGTAGAGGTGGTGCCACGCGCTCACCGACCCACGCGGCAGTTCACGCCAGCGCGGGGCTCTTCTCACCGGGAGACACGCCGTCCACCGAGGCCCGTCGTGGACCACCAAGAGCCGCACGGCCGACCCCTCGACGAGGTGACGCGAGGCCGGGATGACAAATGCCGGTTCCGCGCAGGGATTCGGCTGAACGGCCTGCGCCGCCAGCTCCTCCCACGAGGACAGCTCCTCGGGGCGAAGATGCGAAGGATCGACGTACCGAACCTGCACGCTCAGGTTCCCGGGGCAGGGTCCGTCGACGAACCCAGTACCCGTCCTGCAGCTTGCTCCATCCCCGTTCGAAATGCGGCTGGTGAGAACTTCTCTGCGTGCTCGCGTATTACGTCTGCGTCGAACATCGAGCCGTCGAACCCGGAGAGCACCGCGGCGAGACTTCTCACTTCGTCCCCTCCTGGTTCGTACAAGATCCCGGTGACACCGTCGACCACCGTCTCGCGACTGCCTCCGGCCCTCAAGGCCACCACCGGGGTCCCACAGGCCTGAGCTTCGACGGGTACGAGCCCGAAGTCCTCCACGCCGGGGAAGACGAGGGCGGTGCACCGCCGGTAGAGCTCCAGGAGCGTGTCATCGTTCACTGCCCCGAGCATCTCGACTCCCGGACCCGCAAGTGTGTCGAGCAACTTGCGGACCCGGCCTTCTCCGGCGACGACCAGCCTCACACCCGCCTTGCGTGCGGCGGCCACGGCGACCTCGGGTCTCTTGTACGGGACCAGGCGCCCGGCAAGAAGGAAGAAGTCCTCCCGCCTCAAATCGGGATCCGGCCGAAATCGCTCGACGTCGACCGGCGGATGGAGCACCTCGGCGGAACGTCCCCACCATCTGCTCACCCGAGCCGCTACGTGGTGCGAGTTCGCGAGCACCACGTCGGGGCGCTGTGCGGCTCGTCGGTCGGATCGTCGGGCACCAGCAGCGAAGGCGCCTAGCAGCGCTCGCGTCGAGAGCCCTCCCTCGAGGGCTCGAAAATCCCTGTCCCACATCCACCGAGCCGGCGTGTGCGTGTAGCTGATCATGCGAGACCCGCTCGGGATCCGAACCCAATTCGCAAATGCGTGATGGCTCGTCACCACGAGGTCGACGTCTCCGACGTCGAGGTGTCTGAAGGCCCAGGGCAGGAAGGGAAGTAGGTAGGCATAACCCGGCCCGCCCCGATAGATCGCCTGAAGCGGGCTCGTGAGGATCGTGGCGTCCCTCAGGCTTGGCGGAAGGACCGAGCGGTCGGCCACAGAGGTATGGACGGTGGCCTCGGGCCAGATGGCCAGGAACTGCTCTACAACGCGCTCCGAGCCGCCGAGCTCGGTGAACCGCTCGTGCACGATAGCCACGCGCGGCCGGGCCACGGCTCGCCGAGTCGTCGCCGGCTGTGATGGGGGTTGCGTCAGCGGGCGCGCACGATTTGGCGAGCGTCGCTGGCACGGGAGTAATAGCCGCTACGCGAGTAGTAGCGGCCTACCCGGGCTGGCTCCGACACGCGGTTGATGACTATTCCCATCGGATGCGCCCCGACCTCCCTGAGGTGCTCGAGCAGACCCTTGAGCGAACGACGCTTGGTGCTGTTGGCGTCGATCACGACCACCGAAGCATCGCAACGCGCGGCGATGATGGACGCGTCCGGAAACATCGTTTCGGCGGGAGTGTCCACGACAACCGCGTCGAAGCCCGAGAGTGCAGGGAACACCCATTCCGAAAGTCTTCCCGTCAACAGTGCTGCAGGATCCGGTGCGGGAGCACCCGCCGGCATGACGAAGACGTTGAACCCTCCCTCGGTCCTGCGCGCAACCAGAGTCTCCGCGACATCACCACCGTTGAGAGCCTCGCTCAGCCCCGGCGAGTCCCCGATACCCAGACGCGAAGCCACAACCGGGCGCCTCATGTCTGCATCGACGAGTGCGACATGGACACCGAGGTCCGCGAACGTCGAAGAGAGATTGATCGATACGAACGACTTGCCCACGTCGGGTGCAGAGCTCACGATGCCGACCGTGTGGGTCTTCGAGGCGCCGTTCATGAAGAGCAAGCTCGTGCGAAGCGTCCGAAATGCCTCGACCAGTTCAGGCCCGGGGGCAGAAGGGATGCGGGCGAGCACCGGCAGGCCGGTTAGACGTCGGATCTCGTCGTCACGTGTCGCCCTCGAGAACCGGTCGGACAGCAATTCGTAGCCGACCGAAAGCTCGGCCAGGACCACCAGCGACGCTATGAAGGAGAGCAGCGCGTAGCGCTTCGGCTGGGGGGCCACCGGCGACGAATTGGCTTGGGCAGGAGAGACGGGGTCGACGCGGTTCTGAGGCTGAGCCAAGACGCTCGCGAGAGACTGCTCGAGCTGTTGGACCTCGGCCTGGAGGGTCGCCCGCTGCGTCGAGGTGGCGGGGAGAGCAGCGGTCTGCGAATTCAGTTGCTGAATCTCGTTCTGGAGGTTCGCGACCTGTGCCTGCAGGTCTTGCGTCTGCTGGGTTGCGACCGCGCTCACGAGGGCGTCACTTGTCGCCTTGTCGAGGGCGGTCGCGGCTTGCGGCGACGGGCCGGTCGCCGTGAGCACGAGAAAACCGAGGCTGCCGGGGGTCTGAACAGATACCCGGGATGCGGCGGTCTGCTCGCTGATGCCCAGTCCGGAGAGTCTCGCCGCGTTTGCGATCACCGGCCTGGTCTGGGCCAGGTCGGCATACGTCTGGGCCAGGAAGGGCACGGCGTCCTGGATCGCCTGCTGGCCGTTCGATGCCTGACCCGCCGTCACGCTGAGCTCGGCGTTCGCTTGATAGACCTTGGCTTCGAGCGAGAGAGCGATGAAGACGACGACGGCCACGACGACCGACGCACCGAGAACGACCCACCGGTGGCGCCACATCGCTGCGAAATGAGTCGAGAGATCCATCAATCGTGCAAGGCTCGGTGCCGGCAGACGCCCCGCAGCCTCACTCCCCTCTCCGATGCAGAATTACGCCACACATCATGCAGCATTTTCTCGTCAGGTAGCTGGGCATTCTGAAGCCTGGGCAAGGAAACACCTCATGGAGACGTCGACGGTGCACCCGAACGAGCGTAAAGACCCTGGTCGCCCGCGCCGATGCCTTCTGACGTGTCCTTGCCGGCGGACCCGGGTGCAGCCATGCCCGTGAGGGGTTTCGTGAGGGGCTTCGTGGCGGAACCGTCTCCGGTCATGTGGCTACTGGTGGTCCTGGCAGCCACGGGCCTGGTGGTCTCGGCAGTCTTCTCGGTGGTCGTCGAGTTCCTCGCCGCAGCGGTGGTCGGACCACTGCTGTGGGGGGTCGTCCGCCGGCCACAACGCGGGATCCTCGCCCTGGCGGCCCTGGTCCCCTTCGACGGGATGCTCGAGATCGTCCACCACTCCCTGCTGGTCCAGTACTGGAAGGAAGTCCTGGTCGTCTTCATCTTCGCGTCGACCTTCCTGGCGCCGGCCGAAGCGCGGGGAACAAAGGGGCGGCCCAGACCCGCATGGTTGGCCGGCCTGTTGGCTTGGCTGGCCCTCGGAGTCGTGTCGGGGATCATCGTCGGAGGTTCGACCGCCGCCTACGGCATCAAGCTCGCGTTCTTCTACTGCCTTCTCCCGTGGGCGGTTTGGCGCTGTCCTCTCGATGCACGAGACCGGGACCGGCTCGTGACGATCCTCGTCGGTGTCGGAGCGGTCCAAGCGGTGATAGGCGTCCTGCAGCAGGGCATAGGACCGACGCGACTGGCCAATCTCGGGTTCCCGTACAACACGACGATCAGGTTCGCCGGCTCGCTGCTTCGATCGTTCGGAACGTTCAGCTACCCCCAGGTACTCGGGCTCTTCATGATGATCGTGATCCTCGTTGGAGCCACGTTCGCCCTCGCCGATTTGAAGCGACCGCGCAGCCGGTTCTTCGTCGCGATGCTCCCGCTTTACCTAGCGGCGATGATCCTTTCGGTCACGAGGGGTGCTCTTCTCGGAACAGCTCTGGGTGCTGCGTACCTGGCGTGGCGCCGCTACAGGGCGATGCTCGTGTTGTTGCCTCTCGCAGTCGTGGCGCTGGTCTTCGTTCCGTCCAACCTCGGCGGCTCGCTGCTTTCGTCGACGAGCGCGCAAGAGCGGGTTGCCACGTGGTCGGCCGTCCTTCCGAGTGTGGGTTCGGCCCCCCTTGGGCACGGCATAGGAACGAGCGGCAGCGCGGTCGGAAGAGGGCCGATCGGCTCCGCTCAAGCGGCCGCCTCGGCAGCGGCATCGAGCGCCAATGGCGGCGGCGGGTCGGGCACCACCGGAATCCCGGACAACTACTACGTTCTCACCGTGCTCGAGCTCGGGCTCCCGGGACTCTGGTTCTTCCTGCTCATGTTGTTGGCGATCTTCTTGGAGACACGGCGCGCGGGAGGAGGGCTCACAGGTGAGCCGTCGCACTTCTGCGAAGCGATCTCTGCGATGACCCTTGCCGCAATGGTCGCCGCGCTGTTCGAGACGTATTTCGAGATCTTCCCGATGGACCTCTACTTCTGGCTCCTCGTGGGCGTCGCGGCCGCCACGTGGGCGGGGAGGGGCGAGCTCCTGGGCGAGCCGGGATCGGGGCAGCGCAGACTCGCTGCGGTGTCGCCTCAGAGTCGAGCACCGAGCGAGCGATAGACCTCGGCTGTCTGTAGCGCGGCGGCACGCCAGGACATGCCTTCGACGAGCCGGCGTCCCCGAGTGGCCAATTCCTCACGTCGGTCCGAGTCCTCCAAGAGCACCGAGATCGACTCCTTCCAGGCTTCTTCGTCCTCGGGGGCAACGAGCTCGGCCGCTTCACCGAGAGACTCGACGAGCGCCGGGATCCTGCTGGCGACCACCGGCACACCGCAGGCCATGGCCTCGACAGCAGGAAGGCCGAATCCCTCGTACAACGGCGAGAAGGCGACGAGCGTGGCAGCGCTGTAGAGCCCACGAAGAAGAGGGCGAGGCACGTATCCGACGGCCATGGCGCCAGCCGGCGCTGTGCACCGCTTGTCCACCATGCCCGCGAGCACCAATCTGACCTTGGCGCCCATGCATGCGCGAGCAAGGACCCCGAGGTTCTTGCGGGGCTCGATGGTGCCCACGTGGAGAACGAAGCGCTGTGGCAGAGAATAGGAAAGGCGCACCTCGTCGATCTCGTCCTGTGAGGCAGGGTGCATGTCGGAGGACGGAGATTCCCCGATCACGGCGCACTCGCGTCCGAACCTGCTTCGGACGCGATCAGCAGTGAAGTTCGAGACTGCGATCACCGCGTCGGCACGACGGATCGAAGAGGACAGAAGCATCCGCTCACCCAGCACCCTCGTTCGAGAGAATGCATGGGGAACGTCGAAGACCGACAGGTCGTGGACAGTGCTCACGGTCCTCCCGCCCGGCCTGAACGGAAGGTCGACGTCCAGCCCGTGGAACACGTCGCATGCCCCCGCCCCCCGGAGGCCACTTACTGCGCGCCTCACACCCGAGGATACGGAGCGACGAAGAGGGGTTACCGATCGCGGGAGCTCTCCTGTCGCGTCACTCTGGACGATCGCGGTCATGTTCGCGTCGAGCACCTCCGCGAGAGCTCGAATGAGCTCACGCTCATACGTCTGGACGCCACTTCCCCCGGGGCGCAGAGCCAGCGCGTTGAGCACCACGTGAGGGCGAGACTCGAGTGTCACGGCCTCCACAGGCTCGCATACGCCCCCTACGATCCTGAAATGGACCGCCCGAGACGCCGCCTTCTCGTCGTGTCCCACACGGGGCTCGTCGCAGGCGCCGAGACGGTCCTGTTCAGGCTGGTGAGTGGAGCCGTCGACGCGGGTTGGTCGATCGAGGCGGCATGCCCGACGGGTCCACTGACCGAGACGCTCGAGGCGTCGGGGGTCCGCTGCAAGACGATCCCCGACCTGACCCTCCCGCCAGGTCCGATGGTCATAGCTCTGGCGCGGCTCGCGTGGCGGACCCACTTAGCGGCACGGCGTTTGCATGCCTTGTCCAAGGACCGCCAGCTCATCGTGGTGAACAGGTTCTTCGCACTCCCGGCGCTGCGCCTCGCGAGGCCGCAGTGTCCGGTTGTCCTCCTCGCCCATGACGTCATGATCCGCAGGTCTTGGAGCGCCGTTCTGCGCGTCGGCAGAAAGGTTGTCGACTTGGCGATCGCCGTGTCCGACACGGTGGCGGGCTCTCTGAGCTCGAGGGGAGTGCCCGTAACCGTCGTACGAAACGGAACTCCGTGGCCGGTCGAACCCATGCCCGACGCACCACCTTCGGATCCGGTGATCGGCTGCGTCGGGCTTCTCACCCCTTTGAAGGGACAAGACGTGTTGCTCGACGCGGTGTCGATGCTCCCGGCGGAGGTGAAGGTCGAGCTCGTAGGCGGTCGCTTCCCGAAGGACGCGCCTTATGTGCAACGGCTCAACCGAAGGGCGGACGAGCCCGATCTGAGAGGACGAGTGACCTTCGTCGGCAACACCGACGACGTGCAGGCGAGGATGCGCAACTGGAGCGTCGGAGTGTCGGCGAGCGTTCTGCCCGAAGCCGGCCCCCTTGCTCCCCTGGAGGCGATGAGCATCGGCCTGCCGATGGTGGGCACCAACCACGGCGGCACCCCCGAAGTGCTCGGTGACGCCGGCCTCCTCGTCCCCCCCGGCGACGCACGGGCCATGGCCGAAGCCCTGTCCAGACTGTTGTCGGATCGTGAGCTTTGGCAACGCTGCCACGCGGCAGGACCGCGTCTAATCGCCGACGGGCTCACACTCGATCGACAGGTCCGCGAGCTCCTAGAGGTCCTGGCGGATCTGGCGGATCTCAACCCGTAGAGGCTGCCCCGTCGAGCTCGTTGTCGATGAACCGCCAATACAGCGCGGTCTCGAAGTCCCGGTCGTCCCGATCTTCGGTCAAGAACTTCCTGCGCTTTCGTGGCATCTCTCTGTCGATCTCCGAGGTTCGCCCGATCGCGACGGGGACGAGCTCGCCGCCATCGTCGATCGGGACGATCTGCTCGAACGTAGACGGGACAGACATCCGAGTCTCACTCTTTCGGGACGGAACCGCATCGCGCACTACGGCAAAGAAGGTCTGGACCAGTATCACCATGTCCCGCCAGAGCGACCAGGTCTCGATGTAGCGGTTGTCGAATCGTGCTCGCTCGGCGATCGAAGTGTCGCCACGAAGTCCGTGTATCTGCGCCAAGCCAGTGAGCCCTATCGGAACGCGGTGACGAGCGCCGTACTGGTGAACTTCTCCTTTGAAGCGCTCGACGAAGTACGGACGCTCGGGCCGGGGCCCCACGAGGGACATCTGCCCTCGGATGATGTTCCACAGCTGCGGCAACTCGTCGAGGCTGGTGCGCCGCATGAGGCCGCCGATCTTCGTCACCCTGCTCTCTGCTGCGCTCCACTCGGTGTCCGTACCGTCGGCGACTCTCATGGTGCGGAACTTGAGCACCTCGACGATGCTGTCGTGCTGGCCGACTCGCTTCTGCCGGAAGTGCACCGGGCCTGGACTGGACAACTTCACGCCGAGAGCCAACAGGCCGTATACGGGTGAGAGCAAGACCAATGCGGCGCCGGCGACCGAGGCGTCGAGCGCACGCTTGCCGAACCACGCCCACCGGCGCAACCGCGACCGGCGAAGCCGGACAAGGGGGATGCCCCAAACGTCGTCGATCTCATTGCCGTCCACTGCGACACCGAGCTCGAAGAACCGAGGAAGCACGTGGATGTCGATCCCCGCGCTCTCACAGGCCCGAATGGTCTCGAGCATCTCCCATTCCCGCGTCACGCCGAAAGCCACGATCACGCGGTCGATGCGCTCTTCGGAGAGCACCATGCGCAGCAGCTCTACTCCCCCGAACAGCGGAAGTGGAAGGTCTTCACCGTCCACGTGGTCGAGGAAGCCGACGGGTCGCAACCCGTACTCCGGGTGTTGCTCCAGCGTGGACGCGAGGGTCACGCCGACCTTGCCGGCGCCCACGATGAGCGTCCGCTCGGCGAGAACGCCGTGCGCGCGCATCGAGCGGATCGCCCTGTACGAGACGCTGTGGAGGACGAGGAGCGACACGGATCCGAGAGCCGCAACTCCCAGGAGGACCGTCGTAGGTGCCACTCGGGCCAGCGCCAGCACGACGAGGGGCACCGAGGTGCAGGCCACGAGCGACTTGACCTCACGAGCGAGGCTCATGGTCACCCTCACCTCGAAGTGGCCGTAGGCCGCGAGGAGGGCGACCGAAGCTGCCGGGAAGCACAACACCCACCAGGTGGTGGACTTGGCCGCGAAGACCATGGCCAGCCCGACCAGCGCCAGGAGGTCGATTCCGGCGAGAGCGGCCATCACCGCCCGCGGAGTGAGCCGCGAGCGCAGGTCGAGTGTGGCTCGCCGGGTGCTTGGGGCGGTCAGCCCCGGGTGGTAGGTGAGCCCGATCGCCATTGCGACCACTCCGCCTTCTCCGCCAACATCTGTCCCTGTGCAGTGGTGACCACTGCCGCAGCGTGGGCGCGACGCCGGCTGCGGCGGACGAGCAGCCCGCCGATCAGGATTGCGCCGCCACCGATGGCCGCCAACTGCTCGATGTCAGCTCCCGTGAAGGGCAAGGTGCTCGACGATGCAGCGGTCGCAGGCTTGACCTGTTGCGAAGCGCCCCCGCCGCCGTCGTTCGTCGGTGGGGTCGGGGTTGTACAACTCGAGGCCGGGTAGCAATTGGAGTCGGCGAATGCGGCCGTCGGGACCGACATCGCCACCACCAACCCCGCTGCCCCGAGGGAAGACGCCAAGAGACCGCCGCCCACCAGGAGCTTCTTCAACCTGCCATTGTGCGTGGTCTTCATGTCGTCACCTCCTTGCGACTGCGTGTGCAGCTGAACCATTTACCGCACCCCCCGTGAACTTTCCAATACCCATTGTGGGCTGACCCTATCATCCCACCCACTACGAAGACCCAATAATCGGTCAACTACCACCAGGTTAAGTCGCCCCGATCGTTAATGCGTCCATCCTCTGAGCCTGGTCCCGGAATGGCGATCCACCAGGGAACACGCGCGCCTCACCACGTGATCGCGAAGGGCGCGGCGTCGGTGGTGCTCCCACCGGGATACGTCCATGTCGCGGGAGCCAGGCGCGCCGACGGGAGCACGTTCAAGCTGCCGGAGGACGGCAGGTCGAATCGCACCACGATCTTCTCGCTCGAGCCTTTCTTCAGATCCAGCGAACCGGCGACGACAGTCGTAGGCCCTTCCGGCCCCTCGGCGATCGTCGGACTCCCCGAAAGGACCACACGATAAGCATCCGAGGGGAGGTTGACCGCCACGAAGCCCGCGTACTCGCCGTAGACCGTCCCGAGCCCCGGATAGGGACCCGCGATGAATTGCGACTGCCCTGTGGGGGTTCGGTTGTGCGCCACGACGGACAATGTCGCCGAAGTCTCCCCCCCGTGCCTCACGAAGGTCAGCGCACAGTGCACCGTCACGTACTGATCGAGCTTGTTACCCCCGCCGTTCATCACCGCGACCATGACTGAATCGGACGTCAGTCGCCCCGCCACCCCCCCTTCTTGCCAGGCAGCCTCGGCGGAGGGCGCATCGGACCACAACAGGATGTGACGGCCTTGGGTGACGCCTGTCATGGCGTTGGCGAGGGTCTTGAGGTTCAGAGACTCGTTCTCCAGTGCGCTCAGAGCGCCACGGGCTAGGTCTCCGAGCTCGTCCTGTCGCGCCTGTTGAGCTTGGGCCTGGGCGGGAGTCTGCGCGTAACTCAGCCCGGCGTACTGGTCGTGGATGAGGAAACTCACTACATCGGCAGCGCCGACGACCCGCCCGTCGTCGAGCGTGACGGGGCCGGTGACAGTCAGGAACTGCTGGAGCGCTTGGACGTCGATCTCGAGAACGCCGTCGACGTGTTGGCCGGTGGCGGTCTGCCACATGCTCGCGGCAAGTGGTGCGTTCACGTCGAACTGCGGAGTGAGCCCGAGATTGCGCCAGTCGACTCCCGGATGGAGCCAGCCCCAGCGGGCTTCGAGATCACCGCCGACGGACACCGCCCCCGGTGCGAGGGGTATGGAGCCTGTAGGGACCATGCCCGAGAGCTGAACCTCGCCGTCGTGAGAGGTGACGACGCCCGCTTCCAAGAACATGCCTGACCCCGCGCGCATCTCGGCTGGGTTGGCCATGAGCAAAAGGTACGTCTCGGGCCCCTGCAGGATGCCAGCGGTCACATTGGCGACTTCGGAAGCGTGAGTGAGCCTCGTACGCACCTGATCGAGCTCGTTCACGAAATCAGTGCGTCTGGTGGCGATCGGGGCGAAAAGTGCGTTCGAGGGTCCTGTGTCGATACGCGCCAGTTGCGCCTCCGTGCTCGATGCGAGGGACGACAGCCGCCGGAGAGTGGACACGCGGTCCGGGCCCCCCCGGTGAGGTTGGTCGAGCACCGCGCGCACGCTGTCCATCGCCTGGATCCCGATCCGTGTCGTGGTCTCGGCGGCAGTCGACAGGTCCTGCACCGACCTCAACTGCCGCCCGATCACGGGCAGCACCTCGAAGGGAGCCAGCAGCGGTGAGTTCAGCAGACCCTGAGCCGACGCGAAATCCCCCCGGGCGACTCGCAGGTCGCTCACCGGTCCTTGTGAGACGAGTTCCGACGCCGACAGATGGCCCTTCGCCTTCTGCACCTCGGAGATCCCGTGGCTCGCGTCGACCAGCCCGATGATCAGCACGACAGCCGCAGCGACGATCCATGCGAACACGATCGCGAGCGATCCGAGAACGACGGTTCGCGTCCTGGGCAGTCGAAGTCGCCATCGGGACTTCGGCCGCGCCTCAGGGGGAGCCGCCGGAGAACGACTCCACGACCATTGTGAGGACACCGTGCGCTCGCCGGACTCGGAGCCCGGTCGCTCGCCCTCCGGCGGCGTCCGGCTCAAGATCCCGGCTCGATCAATGCGACCAGACGCGCGACCAGGTCGCGAACCTCGTTCGCCGTCGCCCGGTAGACAGCCGGCCCGCGGTCCATCGGGTCCTCGACGTCGTCCTCCGGCGACCAGCCCATCATCTCCTCACGTCGCCGGCCCGCACCGACGGTCTCGAGCCATTCGGAGAGCGGCGTGTCTTTCGAACGGGGACCCGCCGCTTCCCCACGGCGAACCAGCTCCTTCAGGGTGAAGGTTCGCGTCCACGCCGAGGGTTCGATGGCCACCGCCTCACGGACGTGCTCGCGAGCCATGCCGACGACGAGATCGGCTCTTCGAAGGATCGGCGCGTCGAGCACCTTGCTGTGGCGGCCGGAGACGTCGAGTCCGTCCGAACCGATCACCTCGACGGCGTTCGGCGATACGGTCCGCTCCCCTTCGAGGGTTCCGGCCGAGTCGACCGAGATCTCGAGCCCGCGATCTCGTGCGATGGCGCCGAGAAACGAATGGGCCATCGGGGAGCGAAAGACGTTACCGGTACAGACGAACAGGACGCGTGTGCGTTCACCGGGATCGATGTCCGGATGCTATTTCGCGTGGGAAGCCGATCCGTGAGCTCCCGGTTCCTTCCCTGCTCGCGGCGTCAGCTCGGATCCGAGACGAGCTCGGACTCGGTCTTGCGGGCCGCGCGTATGCAGGCGGTCGCGAGGTCGTCACCCTGGCGAACCGTCTCGGTCGCCCACGGCCCGAGAGGCCGCTCCGGGGCGACGCCGGCAACGACGAGGGGCATGCCGTGGTGAAGCCCGCAGGTCACCCCGAACTCCGATTGCGCCAGGGATCCGAGCGGACGGGCCCGAACCGTCGCCACCACGTCGAAGCCCGCATCCAAAGGACATGTCCGCCCTTCGATCAGTGCGTTGCAGGGAAACGACGGTTGACCTGGCTCGTGACACCGAAGCACCGAGCATCCCGCCTCTTCGAGGGATGCGGCCGCCTGCTCGATCGCCCAGTCATGGGTGCCGACGACGAGGACCCTGGCCTTGGGCTTCGACACGAACACCGGTCGCGCCGCTCCGAGATCCGCGCCACCGACGAAGCTCGCAGGTCTCCTGGAATCCGCCATGTTTCAAGTGTGTACCTATGAGTCCACTGCTTGCACTACAAGTGATCAATACCCACTCAACTAGGGCTTTTGCTGCCGCCCACTGTGCTCCGCCGACACCGGCTCGAGCTCGGGGAATTGCAGCGTGAAGGTCGTACCGCGCCCGGGTGCCGAGTCGACGGCGATGTGACCACCTGCCTGCGTGACAAGGGCATCGACTGCGAAGAGCCCGAGGCCCGTTCCTTGACCTCTCGCCTTCGTCGAGAAGAAAGGCTCGAAGCAATGCCGTGCGGTCTCGTCGTCCATCCCCTCACCGGTGTCGCTTGCAGCAACGAAGACGAGGCGCGGTCGATCTTGCGCTGAAGCCCGCTCGTCCGTCCCGACGACACGGGTGGTCAGCGAGAACGTCCCTCCTTCGGGCATCGCGTCGCGAGCATTGATGGCGAGGTTCAGCACAGCCCGCTCCAAGCCGGCGGGGTCGGCCAGGATTCTCGGGGACTCCTCCGACAAAACGAGCCCGAGGCTCACTCGCTCCCCGAGAATTCGCTCGAGCATGGGGACGAACGAGGAAAGCTCCTCGTTGACGTCGAGGGCGACCGGTTCGACGCGATTGCGCCCGATGGCCAGCAGCTGCGAGGTCAGAGCCGACGCGCGCTGCGCAGCTCGCTGGATGGCCTCGACCTCCTGACGCGTCGACTGGTCGATCTCCTGACTGCGCGACAAGAGGTCGCTCGAACCCACGATCACCGTCAGGAGGTTGTTGAAGTCGTGCGCTACGCCACCGGCCAGTCGAGCCATCGCGGCCAGCTGCTCGCTCTGGTGCATCTGCTCCAGGACGCGGTTTCTCTCTGTCACGTCCTCCGCCACGACCAGGACGCCGCTTACGAGACCCTCGTTGTCGAACAGCGGGGCGCTCGAGACCGAGAGCTCTCTCATGTCGCCCGATTGCCCCGTGGTGCGGATCGCCATGCCGACCTGGGCGTTCCCTCCCGCGCTGCGATCGAGGAGCTTCGTCCAATGTGCCAGCGATCCGGGGTCGACCGGGATCCGCCAGCGCTCGGATGCGGCCCGCTCGGGTTTCGGCGCGCCCAACAGCGACTCCGCTGCACGGTTCCACCACCGCACGACCCCGTCGGGCGCGAGCTCTGCGATGGCGAGCGGAGAGGACTCGACAACAGCTCGCAAGCGTCGCTCGCTCGTTCGAACCTCTTGGTAGAGATCTGCGTTCACCAGAGCTACAGAGGCGATCTGGGCCAGGAGCACGAGCACCGACTCGTCCTCCGAGCCGAACGACGGTGGAACCGAAGCAGGAGCGGGCGACTCCCCGGTCGACAGACCTTCGACGACGATTGCTCGCCTGCTGCCGCCGCCGGGTCCAGGCACCGGCACTGCTATCCAGGGGTCGCCGGTCGTGGGGATGAGCATGTCGTCGACCTCGACGCCCTGGGGCAGTCCCTCAACGAACACACCCGGCGCGTCACCAGGTTCCGCGGCGATCTCCCCTTGGGGGCGCGTGGCGCCGGCCGACCGCAGAGGACGGTCTTGAAGCAGGACGAGGTTGCAGACAGCCGTCGTCACATCACCGAGCTCCTCAGGGTCGATCCGCGGCGAGCACACCGCTGCAATCACTTCGTCGCGGCCAGGGTCGGGTTCATGCCCTGCGACCGTGAACACGAACGCGCGCTGCGCACCGAGAACGCGACGGGCGTGGTTCGCCAGGACGTCGAGGATGTCGGGCTCGGCCAATGGCGCGTTGACGGCCAGGGCTGCCTCCATCAACCGCCGCAGCTGCTCGGCGCGCGCAATCGCAGCTTGCTCGGCGTCACGACTGTCACGCCACAAGAGCACCCTCTCGATGGCGACTGCGACACGCTCGGCGAGACCGTGGGCAGTCTCGAGGTCTGAGAGCCGGTAACCGCGCCGACCCGGAGCTGTAACGAAGCTCAAAGCTCCGAGCACGAGGCCACGGACGTGGACCGGGACGATCATCATGGACTCGACTCCCGGAGCCGCTTCAGCCTGGGCTCGGGTTCCCGGCACGACGAGAGCGCCGACGTGAGGCCGGTCGCCATGGGTCCCGAGGGGCGCGTTCGCGAGAACCTGGTCCTTCCCGCTGTCGACGACATGACGGACCATGGCGTCCCCGTCCGGATGGCGGTGACGCGATCCGCCCGAGACGACGGTGCCCCGCTCGGCGGTCCCGACTCGCTGGACGTCTCCCGACTCGTCGACCAGATCGACCGAGAACCAGTCGGCAAAGACCGGGACGACCACCCCCCCGAGACGCTGAAGGGCATCGTCGTAGGACTCGAAGGCACCCGACAGCTCGTCGCCCGCTCGTGCGAGGACCGAGAGGTGGAGGCGGGCGTGCTCGGCGCCGAGCCGGCTCCTTCGTTCGATCTTGCTCAGCCGGGCGCGGTCGCGGCCGACGAAGACGAGCAGAAGTGCGAGGACGACGGTCACCCCCGCGAGGAGCCACGCCAGGACGACCCACACAGGCCCTTCAGGCTACCCGAAGCGCCTCCGAACAGCGCTTATACCGAGACTCTGCCCGCTCGTGGCCCGTACTTTCTCGATGGATCGACACGCTTTTCTCAAGGTCAGCACAATTTCGTCCGATCTTTCCATTGACCAGATGAATAGTCCCCCCCCAGACCCCGACGGGTTGTGCTGATGATCCCTCCAAGCAAGCAGCCGAGGCGGTTTTGGTTCGCAATAGCGCTCGCCGCTCTGGGCACCATTTCCGTCCCAGTCTGGATCCTCTTGTCCCAGCACGCTCAGGCGGGCTCGGGGGTCTTCGAGCACGCCGCCCAAGGGGTCGCCGCCCTGGTCGCGGCGGCAGCCTGCCTCGTGGCAGCCATGCGGGTCCGCGAACGCCCCGAGCGGTGGATGTTCCTCGCCACCTCGAGCGTCACCTGGGCGATCGGGGAGGGCATCTGGTGCTATTCCCACTTCGGAGCTGCCGCGTCGAGCGCTCTTCCCGGGAGCTTCCCCTCGTCGTCAGACGGATGGTTCCTGGCGTCGATCCCACTGGCCGCGATCGGCTTGGTGTTGTTCCCTGTGCCACCTCGCAGGAGCACGATCGGCCTGCAGGGAATTCTCGACGGGGTCCTAATCGCCGGGTCGCTCGTCTACGCGAGCTGGGCATCGGTTCTCGCTCCGATCTACGGCGCGCACAACGACACTCTCGCCGCCAAGATCCTGTCGCCCGGATACCCCACAGGCGACATACTTCTCGCCTCGCTGGCACTGGTTGTCTTGGCGCGCTCGGGAAGTCGCATGCGAAGCGGCCTCGAGTGGGTGACGGTCGCGATGGTCGCCTTCACGGTTGCCGACATCGGCGTGGACCACCTAGGCGAGACCGGTAACACCACGATCGCGTATCAGCTGCTGGGAGTGGGGCGCGTCGTCGGGTTCCTGCTCGTGGGACTGGGAGCGATGTGGGTGCTCTCGTCCCGCCCGGTCGCGTTCGTCGGCCAAGAGCGCGTGACACGCACATCCTTCCTCGCACCTTATGCCCCCTTCGGACTGGCCGGAGCGATCACGCTGGAGAGGGTGCTGCGACACGAGTCGTTGGGATTAGTCGCGTCTCTGTGGGGTCTGGCACTGCTCGTCGTCCTGTCGGCGCGGCAGATCCTGAGCTTCTTTGACAACGTGTCCATCAACCACCGGCTCGAGGACAAGGTGAAGATGAGCATCGTCGAGCTGAGAGCCCGCGAGGCGCGTTTCTCCGCCCTGGTTCAGAACTCGTCAGACGTGGTCAGCGTGGTGGACGAGCACGGCACCATCTCGTTCCAGAGCCTCTCCGTGCAGAGGGTGCTCGGCTGGGACCCCGAGTCTTCGGTCGGTTCCAGCCTGTTGTCGATGCTCCACCCGTCGGACCAACCGCGGTGGGCGGCTGTCGTAGAGCGCGTGCTCGCCAGTCCGAAGAGCGAAGTCTCCACCGAGTGGAAGCTCCGTCATGCCGATGGTTCGTGGCGCTCCTTCCAGACGATCGTGACCAACCTCTTCGACGAGCCGAGCGTTCGTGGCCTGGTACTGAACAGCCGAGACGTGACCGAGCAAAAGGCGCTCGAGGACCAACTGCGCCATCAGGCGTTCCACGACCCCCTGACGGGACTGGCCAACCGCGCCCTGTTCTCGGAGCACCTCGACCACGCCGTTCGACGGCGGATCAGGAGCGGCGCAGGGCTCTCGGTCCTCTTCATCGACGTGGACGACTTCAAGGCGGTGAACGACCTCCGTGGGCACGCCCTCGGCGACAAGTTGCTCGCCAAGGTGGCACAGAGACTCGAGGAGACCCTGCGCGACGCCGACTTGATCGCGCGGCTCGGCGGCGACGAGTTTGCCGTGTTGCTCGAGACCGAGCCGGTCGACCCCCACCCCTGTGTGGTGGCGGGAAGATTGATCGAGGCCTTCTCGAGGCCTTTCGAGATGAGCTCGACCGAGATTCACGCCCGAGTGAGCATCGGGGTGGCCATCGACGATGCGGGCGGCGAGACGTCGGAGGAGCTGATTCGAAACGCCGACCTTGCCATGTATGCGGCGAAGATCAGGGGGAAGGGGACCTACGAGGTCTACTCGCCCGAGATGCACTCGATCATCCTCGACCGAATGCAGACCGAGTCCGAGCTCCGACGTGCACTCGAGCGAGAAGAGCTCGTCGTCTTCTACCAGCCGATCGTCGACGTCGCCACGAAGAACGTCATCGACGTCGAGGCCCTGGTGCGCTGGGACCGCGGAGCCGAGGGGCTCGTCATGCCCGGCGACTTCATCGACGTGGCAGAGGCTTCCGGTCTCATCGTGCCTCTCGGAGCGTGGGTGCTGAACCGCGCTTGCCAGGACATGATGGCCTTGTCGGAAAAATCAGGGATGCCGAAGAACCTAGGCCTCAGCGTGAACCTTTCACCCCGTCAGCTGGCTGACCCGAGCCTTCTCCTGACCGTCCGAGAGGCGCTCGACGAAAGTGGCCTGGAACCTCACAGGCTGACCCTCGAGATCACAGAGAGCTCGATCATGCAGAACACGCCACGCACCTGCGAGGTGCTCGCGCAACTGCGGGCGCTCGGAGTGAAAACGGCCATCGACGACTTCGGAACCGGTTACTCGTCCCTCGGCTCGCTTCGAGACATACCGCTCGACATCTTGAAGATCGACCGGAGCTTCATCATCGACATCTCGACGAGCCAGGAGTCAGTCCGTCTGGCGAAGACGATCCTGCAGCTGGCCGACGACTTCAACTTGCGCACGGTCGCAGAGGGGATCGAGCAATCCGATCAGCTCGCGACCATCGCGAACCTCGGATGCGATTCCGTCCAGGGCTTCTACCTCGGCAAGCCGATGGCTCCCGATGACCTCGCTCTGAGCCTCGGCAAGGACCTCCCACATGCGATTTCCGCCTAGCTCACCTGGGCACGAACCGCCCGTCTGAGGGCCTTCCCCGCCAAGCCGGTAGGGAGCTCGCGCACGAATCGAATCGACGTCGGACACTTGTAACGGGCGAGCCTGAGCGCGCAGAACTCCCGGATCTGTCCCTCGGTGACCGAGGCTCCGGGCTCGGTCGAGACCACGACCTCGACCGCTTCACCGGTGGTCGGATCGGGCCGCCCCACCGCGACTGCCCCCGATACCCCGGGTACCTCGCCGACCACTCTCTCCACCTCGGCCGGGAAGACGTTGAAGCCGGAGACGATGACGAGGTCTTTCTTCCGGTCGACCACAAAGAGGTCGCCGTCCTCGCCTATCACCCCGATGTCCCCTGTGCGTAACCACCCGTCGTGCATGAGAACCTCGGACGTGGCCTTCTCGTCGTTCCAGTACCCGGCGAAGACGTTCGGTCCCTTTACGAGGATCTCGCCTGGGTCCCCGTCGAGCACCTCTTCGCCGGAGTCGTCCACGATGCGCAGCTCGACACCTGGAAGAGGACGACCAACCGAGCCCGGACGGTTTCGTCCGGTTCCGAGAGAGGTCGCGACCGCGGGAGAGGCTTCGGTGAGCCCGTAGCCCTGCATCAACGGGACCCCGAATTTCTGCTCGAAGCGATCGGCCAACTCTGCCGGCAAGGCCGCCGCCCCCGCGATCGCGCGGCGGACACCGGTTACCGAAGACGGGCCGGCGTCCGGCAGTGCCGCCCATGCCGCGAACATCGTGGGCACCCCGAGCAGGGTGGTGACACCAGCGCCCTTCACGAGCGCCAGGGACTCAGACGCGTCGAACCGCTCCTCCAACACGAGAGAAGCCCCGGTTGCAAGCGCCAGTCCGAGCGCGACGTTCAGACCGAAGACGTGGAACAGCGGCACGGCGACGAGCGCCACGTCGTCGGGGTCGAAGATCTCGGGCACCGCAAGCATCTGTCGGAGGTTCGACACGAGATTGCCGTGCGTGAGCATCGCCGGTCGGGCCGCTCCCGCCGTGCCGGAGGTGAACAGCAGAACGGCAAGGTCGCTTTCCGAGGATTCGGCTACCTCGAACGTCTCTCCCGTGCCTTCTCGGACCGACTCGGCGGAGGTTTGGTCGTCGAGAGCGAGAAACTCGAGGCCTCCGACGTCCAGTGTCCCGCCGGCGGCAATCGCACCTGCGGCACCACCCGCGAGCAAGACCCGTGGCCCCACGCCGCGGAGCTCTGCGGTCAACTCAGCTTCCGGACTGTTCGGATTCAGTGGGACAGCCACGGCGCCCGATGCGAGCACGCCGAGATAGGAGGCGATGAATTCGAGCGAAGTAGGCCACGCGATCGCCACGCGATCGCCCTGTCGAACTCCCGCACCAGTGAGCATCGCGGCCACGGCTGACGCCCGAGATCGCACCTCTGCCCACGTCGACCAAGAGCCGTGGTCGTACACGGCTCTGGCGGATCCGGGATGGGCCTTGACCAACGAAGCGAGGTTCAACGACCCGCCTTGTCCGAAATTCCGGGTCCCGCACCCGTCGCAGGCCCGCGTCGAGACCGAGGGACCACTGTCGCCGAGTTCCTCACGGTCACAACGTCTCCTGGCGCCACGCCGAGCACGGTAGCGGCCGAGCGCTGCGAGCACACGAGCGCGAGGTGGCCGTTCGAGTCGACGACGAGCCCGATCGAGTCGTCTGCGATCCCTTCGAACGTGTCGGATCGCCGGGCGACCAGCACCGCCAGCGACGTGACGACGAGAGCCTCCGCGCCGATTCCGGCTCTCTCGGCGTCGAGAGGCCGCGCGGCGAGCTGGACGTTGCCGAAGCGGTCGACCCAGAGAACCTCGGCTTCGATCGCACCTTCGGCGGTGCGGAGCAGAGGGGGTTCGAGCCGGACAAGGGTTGCGAGATCGATCACCTCGCCGATGTCGGACGGCGACGCTCCCCTCCACAAGCTCGCCGCAGCAGGAGCGAAGCGGTCCCTTGCGTCGAACGTCGCGCCGAAACCCGCAGACACCTTCGCCGGTGGGATCCCCACCGCTCCGGTCGCTCCCCCGAGAGCATCGAGAGCGAAGCAGAGCAGCCCGTTGTCGGGCCCGAGCAGATGGCTAGGGCCACCGAGGGAGTCGACGGAAACCGCCACAGCCCTCCTGGACGTCCCGACCCCGGGGTCGACCACGGCGAGCACCACACCGGGCCCGAGATGAGGCACGGTTCGCTCTAGCGCCAGAGCCCCGGCGCGCAGGTCGAAGGGCGGGATCTCGTGGGTGATGTCGACCACGGGGCAACCCGGTGCTTCGCGCTGCAAGACAGCGCGCACCACCCCTGCGAACTCGTCGGCGCTACCGAAGTCGGTGAGAAGGAACACCGACCCCTGCCCCGTCTGCGGGGCTGCGCTCTCAGCCAGCTCGGGTGTAGCGGTCGGCCAAGTACCGGTTCACGTCGTCCTCGAGAAGACGAAACGACTTGCCGACGCGCACGGCAGGAAGCCCCCCAGAGTTGATCAGCCGGTACACAGTCATGTTCGAGACACGAAGCGTGTCGGCGACCTCGCGCACCGTCAGGTAGCGGGCGCTGATGATGTCGTCTGTCAGTGGAATCACCCCTCTCCGCCTGGGGCGACTGTACGCCAATGTGGCGAATGTTGGAAAGGGGAAGGGCATGGCCGGGAACCGGCGAGGTCTCGGGGCCCACGGGCTCCCTGGTCTCGGGGTCCCTGATCTCGGTTCTCGGGGCGCCCCCGGGCTCCCCGGGCTCTCGGGGCTCCCCGGGGCTCTCGGCCTCCCGGTCCTACCGGGTTCTTCAGCCGCCGAGCTCATGGGAGCGTGCGGCGGCGGCCGCCACGGCATCCGCGAAGGCAGCCTGCACGCCCCTGTTCTCCAGCACCTCGAGACCGGCTTGGGTCGTACCCGCCGGCGAGGTGACCCTGCCCCTCAGCACTTGGGGCGTCTCGCCCGCCTCGAGCATCATCCGGGCCGACCCGAGGAAGGTCTGGAGGACGAGCTCGCTGCTCAGCGCCTCGGACAGCCCGGCCGCGACCCCCGCTTCGATCATGGCCTCTGCCACGTAGAAGAGATATCCGGGCCCGGACCCCGACAATGCCGTGACGGCGTCGAGGGACGGCTCGCTCACCCGCACCACCTTCCCGACCGCCCCGAGAACCTCTTCTGCCCACGCGAGCTCCTCCTCGCCCGCGCCGGACCCGGCTGCGATCGCCGACATCCCGGCGCCAACGAGGGCGGGGGTGTTCGGCATCGCCCTCACGGCTGCGACGTCGGGACCGAGCCAGGACTCGAGGCTCGCAAGCCGGACGCCGGCCATGAGCGAGAGCACCTTCGTCGTTCCCAGACGCGCCAGCGACCGACAGGCGGCCTCGCCCTGGGCCGGCTTCACCGCGACGACCGCACCACCGGAAGGAACGGGCTCGGCCACCACTTGGGTGGCCGGGAGCTGTGAAGACAGGACAGATCGCCGAGATTCGTCGACCTCCGCGATCGCGATGGAGCCCGGTTCCCATCCAGCTGCAACCAGGCCGCGCACCAGGGCGCCGCCCATGTTCCCCCCGCCCATGACGAGAAGCATCGGTGCCACCGACGAAGGGTACAGCCGGGTCGCGTCACGACGAGAAACGAGCAGTCGCGCGCCGCAGTTCACCCGAGCGCGGCGCGGCCCGAAGAACCCCGGGAGTTGATCGCACTTCCCCGAGCGACCGACTCCGCCGGCCCCTCGGGCCTCGCCACGGGGAGATTACTTCTCGGCCGAGGCGCGCGTCTCGGGGCGTCGCCGGCGGTACTTGCCGGCGAAACCGATCGTCATCGCGGTCGGGAACGCGGCATCGACGTATGCAAGCGAAGATCCGATGATCCGATCGAGCTCGTCGTCGTCTACCTCTGTCACAGGCACTTCGCCGACTATGTAGATCGCGTCCTCGGGGCCGAGAGCAAAGCGCATCTGGTGGATCTCGGCATTGCGGCGGAGCAGGTACTCGTAGGTCTCACGCTCGTTGGTCTCCGGAGCCGGCATCACCTGTGCCTCGTGGTGCATCGTTCTCTGGCGGATCGTGAGCCACACCGTGACGTAGTCCTTCTCGTCACCGCGAAGGCGCAGGTACCAGGTGTCGGCATCGGGCTGGCGGTCGACGGCCACGACCGCGCCGTTCTCTGCAAGGCGGGCCGCGGCCCATCGCTCGATGGTCCTCGAACATGCGGCGCGCTCGGCGCCTCCGGCGATGTTCGCTACTGCCAAGGTCCCCGAACGACCTCGTTCAGCGGCACGCCACTAGCCGGTCAGCCGCGAGCTCCTCGTAAGTGGCACGAAGCAGCGCAGCCGCCTTCGCCCATGTGTACTGACGGGATCGATCAACAGCTGACACCGAAAGCCGCCCCGCGAGAACGCAGTCCTCGATCACTCGCGAGGCCGCGGCGGCGAACTCGTCCGGTGAGGCCCCGTCGACCAGATACCCGGTGCGCCCGTGCTCGACGAGGGTGGTGAGTCCCCCGACCGCGGACGCGACGACCGGGGTGCCGCAGGCCGCTGCTTCGAGGGCCACCAGACCAAAGGACTCCGAGCGGCTCGGAACGATGCAGACGTCCGCAGCGCGGTAGTGAGTCGAGAGGAGCTCGTGTGGCTGGGGATCGACGAATCGAACCCGGTCGGCCACTTCCAGGCTCTCGGCGAGATCGTGTACGTAACCGAGGTGTTGATCGCCGTGCGGTCCGCTCGGGCCGCCGACGACCACGAGCCGGGCACGTGGATGCTGCCGCATCACCGCAAGCGCGTGCAGAGCTACCGCAGCTCCCTTGAGCGGCTGGATCCTTCCGACGAACAAGAGCACGGGAACGTCCGAAGGCAGACCGAGCGCCCGGCGTGCCTGTGCGCGGTCCCCGGGACCGAAGAACGCATGGTCCACTCCCGGCGGGACGACACGAATGCGGGTAGGGTCCGTTTCGTAGAGCGCGGCCAGTTGCTCGGCCTCCACCGTGCACGACGCAAGCACGACCTCCGAACAGGCCATGACCGCGGCCTCCGCCTCGGCTCGCCTGTGCGGCTGGTCATTCGACATCTCCTCGGGGCTTGCCTCTGCCTTAACGCGTGCAAGGGTGTGAAAGGTGGAGACAAGCGGGAGGTCTAACTCGTGCTTGATCCTGTGCCCCGCCAGACCCGAGAGCCAGTAATTGGCGTGAAGCGCGTCGAAGCCCGTGTCGGAATGCAAGACGGAGTCGACGCCAACACCGGAGGCCATGAGGGACAGTACGTTGTCCGTGAATTCATCGACCACCTCGGGGAGACGCTCCTTCGGGATCGGTCTCAGCTCACCCGCGGGAACGTGATGGATTCGCAGCCCGGGCTCGACCGTCAAGGTGGCCGGAAGGTCGGCGGACCACGCCCTCGTGTACACATCGCACTCCACGCCGGCGCGGGCGAGGGCAGTGGAAAGCTCTCGAACGTAGACGTTCATCCCACCGCCGTCCCCTGTGCCTGGCTGGGCCAAGGGCGAGGTGTGCAGGGAGAGGACGGCCAGGCGTCGCACGGGCGAAGCCTACCGGTGGTTGCGTCCGCAGCTACCGGGGGCGAGGCATGGGGCGCTCGAGAGGCGGTCCTGAATCGAGTCTTTCACTGCGCCTTCTCGGGGGCCGGCGGCTGTGAGGGCTCGCCTGCATTCGGGTCGTCCTCTGGAGCGTTCTCGTGCCGGAAGGAGAGATAGATGCGCATGAGCGCCTGCTTCTGGTCCTCGTTCAAAGACGGGTCGGCCAGGATCTCACGCGAGAGATCCGGCGCCTCTCCCCCGGGTTCGAGGATGCCGGCTTGCACGTAGAGCGTCTCGGCCGAGATGCGAAGCGCCTTTGCTATCTGCTGGAGGATCTCCGCGGACGGACGGCGCAGGCCGCGTTCGATCTGGCTGAGGTACGGGTTTGAGATGCCTGCCAATTCCGACAGTCGTCGCAATGAGAGGCGCGCCATGCCGCGTTGCTCACGAATGAACGAACCGAGGTCGCGCCATCTGTCGGGTAGCTGCTTCGGCACCGCCATCGCGTCCCGAAGAGCCTCCTCAGGCGAGCAGGCCCTCTACAGAGGCCTCCCCGGTCTTGTAGCGGCTCACGATCTCGGACTGGAGCTTGTCGATCCTCTCGTGCAGGGCGCGCCGCTCGTTGGAGCTACGGCTCTCGACCTCGCTCAGTCTCTCGGCGAGCTCCAGAAGCTCCTCTCTGCCCATCGTGTCCAGCGCTGCTATGCGGTCGGCATCGAGGATCTTGTCAACCTCGGCCGCGAAGTCTCCCTCCATGTCCGGTGACATCTGGGAGGGGAGCCGTCCGTAGCCGGCGGGGCGTTGCGGACCCGAGGAGATGATCTGCGGAAGCTTCTCGACGAGCGAGTCGAGGCCACCGATAGCCTCGTTCTCGCCTCGGTCGAGGTATGCATGGACGATGTCGAGGCGTCCTTGGGCCATCCGACGCAGGTAGGAGACTGCCGTCTCAGCCTCCTGGCACTCCCCACGCATCTCGCGAACCTTCTCGAGGGAGATCTCTTCGATACCGTCGAGGTAATCCGGTGCGAGCAGTCGCTCGAGCTGTGTCTCCAACGACGTCATGGGGGGATCGTACCGCGCCGGGTCTTGAGCAGCTTCTTCGCGTGCTCGACAGACCCTCGACCAACGGGTCCCGCTCTCGACGCGGGGGCATAGCGCCGCACGACCTTGCCGAGGATCTCGCCATTGGGAACCGGCCCGAACACTCGGCTGTCCACGCTCGCGTCGGCGTTGTCCCCCCGGACTATGACCTCGCCCCGGCGCACCGCCGCGACCCGTTTGACGATCAGACGTGAGCGGTCGCGAGGATCCCTCAAGGCGACCAAGTCCCCCGCTTTTGGCGGGCTCGTGCGCGCCACCAACAGACGGTCCCCCGCCACGAAGGTGGGCTCCATGCTTCTCCCGGCCACGATCACTCGGCGGGGTCGCAAAAGGGCCGCAAGCCCCAGGACGACTCCCGCGCTCAGGATCGCTGCGACTGCAAGCGCACCGGAACGGGTCGACGGGCTGGTCACCAGGGTCACGGACGCCGGCTGCTGGGTATGGTGGACGAACAACCGGTCATCGCACCTCACCCCACGAAGGAGACCAGTAGATGAACATCCTGCACACGAGCATCGTGGACCGACTGCTTCGCGCCGTCGACCGGGTCGTCGCCCCGCCGACCGCGTTCGCACACTGCGACCTCCCTTGTGGGGTGTACGACCCCTCCCAGGCGCGCGTCGAAGCGCAGTCGGTCAAGGCGATCCAGGAGCGGTACCAGGGCGCGGACAAGATGAAGTCGGCAACAGAGACCGTCGACGACTACAGGGCACGATGCCTCTCGATCAAGGAAGAGAGGGCGAACCTCGTCAAGGAGCACCTTTGGGTCCTGTGGACCGACTACTTCAAGCCTGAGCACAAGGAGAAGTACCCCCAGCTGCACGACCTCTTCTGGAGCGCCACGAAGGAAGCCGGGCTGGCGAAGAAATCACAGGATCCCGCGCAAGGACAGAAGCTGCTCGACTCGATCGACGAGATCGCCAACATCTTTTGGGAGACCAAGAAGGGGTAGCCCGGGGCTCCATCTTCGGTTCTGGTCGAGACCGCCTTCAGGAACCGTCGTCGTCGAGCCGGGCGAGAGTGCGTTCCACCTCGTCCAGCTCCTCCTCTATCGAGTCGAGTAGCTCGATGTCGACGTCGGTGGCGGGCTCCGAGTCCCAAGCGTCTGTCACAGGGGCAATTTAACGGCCTGCGGAGTCCGGGGGTGGTGAGAGCACCACTATGGTCCGTCCACGTTCGCCAGACGCCCTTGTGCGCGCGGGGCCGAGCTACGTTTAGCACGACGTTCTCGTTCTCGCCCCGAGCACGGGACCATTTCGGGGAACCACATGCCGTTCGAGTTGTCACAGGTACTGAAGGAACGCAAAGGGGAGAACTTCCGCCTGCACTCCCGGTACGTGAGCCCACAGCTCCCCCGGGTCCTACAGACGCTCGCCTTCGACCGCTTCTACGAGCGCGGAGAAGGGTGCTACCTCTACGACGCCGACGGTCGCCGGTACCTCGACTTCCTCTCGGGCTTCGGCGTGTTCGCGCTGGGCCGGGGGCACCCGGGTATCACCCGGGCACTTCACGAGGCGATCGACGCCGATCTGCCGAACCTGGTTCAGATGGACTGTTCGCTGCTCCCCGGGGTCCTGGCCGAGTCCCTCGTTGCGAGAACCCATTCGGGAATCGAACGAGTCTGCTTCACGAACTCGGGTGCGGAGGCCATCGAGAGCGCGATCAAGTTCGCTCGTTGTGCCACCAAGCGCGACCGCATCCTCTATTGCGACCACGCCTTTCACGGACTCACCACTGGTGCGCTCTCGCTGAACGGTGGATCCGAGTTCCGCGACGGTTTCGGTCCGCTCCTGCCGGGTTGCGACCAGGTGCGCTTCGGAGACATCGATGCGCTTGCGGCTCAGCTGAAGCGAGGCGACGTCGCTGCTTTCATCGTCGAGCCGATTCAGGGCAAAGGGGTCAACATCGCTCCGGACGAGTACTGGCCGGCGGCGCAAGAGCTTTGCCGGAGGCACAAGACCCTTCTCGTCATGGACGAGGTGCAGGCCGGCATGGGCCGTACGGGAAAGCTGTTCTGTCATGAGCACTGGGACCTCCAACCAGACATAGTCACCGTGTCGAAGGCCTTGTCGGGTGGTTTCGTCCCGGTCGGGGCGATGATGTGCTCTGCGAAGGTTTCCGACAGCGTCTTCAGCTCGATGGACCGCGCTGTCGTCCATTCTTCGACTTTCGCCACGAACCAGCTGGCGATGGTGGCCGGGCTGGCCACGTTGCAAGCCTTCGACGAAGAGGACATCATCGACCGCGCACGACGCACAGGGGATGCCTTCGTCAAAGCGCTCGATCCCCTGGTCGAGCGCTACGAGTACCTGCACGAGGTGCGTGGGAAAGGGCTCATGATCGGGCTCGTGTTCGGCGAGCCCGACTCGCGCGCCCTTCGCCTCCGTTGGAAGGCCATAGAGGCCATGCGTACTGCCCTCTTCTCCCAGTTGATCGTGGTTCCGCTCTTCCACCGGCACGGGATCCTCACGCAGGTCGCGGCGGACAACATGAACGTCGTCAAGTTGCTCCCTCCGCTCGTCTGCGGCGAGGAAGAGGTGGAGTACTTCGTCGACGCCCTGGACGACGTGCTCTCGAGCGCCCAGAAAGGCTCGGGACTCTTCTTCGAGTTCGGAAAGACGCTCGCGAAGGGCTCTCTGCACCGCGCACGCTCGTGAAGCTTGAACAAGGCGACAGGGTGCTCGTCACGGGTGCCAGTGGGTTCATCGGATCGGCGTTGACGCGCGCGCTCGTCGGCGACGGTCAGCACGTCGTGGCGCTCCTCGAGCCCGGTGCGGACGTCCGCAATCTCGACGGGATCGACGTCGAGACGATGACCGGCGACGTTCGTGACCCCACCAATGTCGAGAAGGCGGTTGCGGGCTGTCGCGCCGTGTTCCACATGGCGGCGCTGTACAGGTTCTGGTCGCGAGACCCGACGGACTTCTACAGGGTGAACGTCGGGGGTACCCGCAACATCCTCGAAGCGGCCCGAGCCGCGGGAACCGATCGCCTCGTCTACACGAGCACCGTCGGGACGCTCGGTCTCGAGGTCGCCGAACGCGGAGGAACCGCCGACGAGACTTCGTACCCCGACGTCAGCCACCTCTTCGGCTCCTATAAGCGTTCCAAGTACGTCGCCGAGCACGAGGTGTTGCGCGCTGCCGCACAGGGCCTACCGGTGTCTCTCGTACTCCCGACCTTCCCGCTCGGACCACGCGACCGTGTCCCCACGCCGAGCGGCCGACTGGTGCTCGACTACTTGAACGGACGCGTGCCCGGGTACGTGGACACCGTTCTCAACGTGGTGCACGTCGACGACGTCGCACGTGGCCACATCCTCGCCCTCGAGCGCGGCGCCGTCGGCCGCAGCTACATCCTGGGTGGCGAGAACTTCTCGCTCGAGCGGCTGTTGTCCGGGCTCGCTTCCATGACGGGGCTCAAGGCACCGACTCTGAAGGTTCCGAGAGGGGTGTCGCTCGCGGTGGCGTGGCTGTCGGACACGGTGGAAGGTCGCCTGCTTCGGCGCCATCCTTCGATCCCGCTGGAGGCGGCGCGCATGTCGACCACGCGTATGGCATTCGACGACTCGAGGGCGCGAAGCGAGCTGGGCTACTCACCTAGACCTGCGGTCGAGGCGATCGAGGAGTCTGCCCGTTGGTTCGTCGACAACGGCTACGTGAACGAGCGCCGTCGCTCCAAGATCTCCTTCAAGACCAGCCGCTGAGTTGCTGCCCGTCGCCCGTCCGACCGTCGCCCGTCCGACCGTCAAGCGGCGATGTCCTGGCGGGTGCGCCGGCCGGGGTGCCCCGAATCAGCGACACTCCGGTGCCGGCCGAACAGCCTGTGGAGCACGCCGTAGCCCGCGCGACCTCGGGCACCGGGAACCGAGGAATGAGGCACCTCATCGTTGGTGAGGCTGGCTACGGTCATGCTTCTCGCAGGCGGGGCCGCGAGACCCTCCGGTGTGCAAGTGACCCGCTCGGGCGTTGCCGTAGTCCCGGCTGTCTGCTCGAGAGCGGCCTCGGCCCGCCTGGCGAGCACCTCGAGCCGCCTCTCCCAGGCCACCTGACGGGCGATCCACTCCTGTGGAAATGACTCCAACACGTCCGGGTCCCCCCCCTTGGCGGTGACATTCGTACCGAGGGACACTGTGAGCTCCTTATATACGCTCTCGTATCTGCCATACAGATACGTCTCTTGTTACCTTCAGTGTATCATACGGACGCGTATCTGATTGTCAAGCACGTATGTTGGAGTCCATAATGGGGTAGTGCCCGTGAACCCGCTGACCCCAGAACGGCGCAGGCAGCTCACCCGCGACGCACTCGTCACCGCCGCCGCCGATGTGTTCACCCACAAGGGATTCCACGCGGCCTCGCTCGACGAGATCGCGGAGGCGGCGGGGTTCACGAGGGGCGCCATCTACTCCAACTTCGGTAGCAAGGAGGAGCTTTTGTTCGCGGTCATCGACCGCTCAGACGAGATGGGCCTCGTCGGGATCGCCGAAGCGATGGAGGCGGAGCCCGACGGAGATCCGACCTCGGCAGCCGTGGCTGCCGCGACGAGATGGCAGAAGCTCTTCTTCGTACCGCCCGAGATCCTTGCGCTCGGTCTCGAGCTGCGCCTCTATGCCCTGCGCAATCCCGAGGCACGAAACCGCCTCGCTCTCCTCGAGCGACAGGTGAGCGAGAAGATGGCGAGTTTCATCGAGGAGAACGTCGCCTATCTCCACCTGTCCACAGAGCGAGCGCGCGAGCTCGCCGACCTCGGGCGTGCAGCGGTCTTCGGTCTCGAGCAGATGGCAGCCATCGACGAAGAGCGGTCCGACTACTACAAAGGCCTGGTATCGCTGTTGTTCCTGCTTCTCTCGAGAGTCGCCGCCGAGACGTCCGGCGACCGCGACGACCGCGACGACCGGGAGACCGCAACTTAGGTGGCAGACGGCGGGACGGTTGAGCGGTTCGATCCGATCGCGAGGCGGCGCTTTCGGACGATTGGGTCCGTTGGCGACAGTCCTCGGCGAAACGGTATTGAGCGAGCGATCGGTATTGTGCCGATCTGGGATCGAGAACAGAGGAGGACGCCGTGACGCTGTCCCGAGAAGTGGTGGTTCCAGGGATGCTCACCGAGTACCGAGCATTCGGCACCCTGGTTCGTGACATATCCGACGAGGACTGGCAGAAGCCGAGCCGCTGTGATGGTTGGCGCGTTGCCGACGTATCAGCTCACGTCATAGGCCAGCTGACCGACGTAGTGAACCTGCGCCTTGACGGCCTCGGAACTCCAGAGACAACAGATCGTCAGGTGTCGGAACGCAGGGGCAGATCTCCTATCGACCTTGCAGATGAGCTAGAAGCGAGCACCGGGACCGCCATTGGCCTCGCCGAGGCATTCGACGACACAACCTGGGGGGCACCCGCTCCAGGTGGGACAACGGGCACGTTGGGGTTCGGGTTAGAAGCGTTGTGGTTCGACACGTACCTCCACGCCGACGACATCCGCAACGCCGTCGGTCGACCGACGGTGATCGGTGACGGGCTCGCCCCTTCGGTCTCCCATATCGCCCAGGTATTGACGGATCAAGGATGGGGATCGGCGACCCTGGCTTTGAACGGCATTGACAAGTTCTCTGTCTCTGGGGGCGGTGGACAGGTCGTCATAGGGGATCCC
>Ga0116216_10000227_pt1 | contig 51836 bp, 50 predicted proteins | sample Sb_taG_11_FD_89696 | JGI IMG/M metagenome (GOLD analysis project Ga0116216, IMG submission 89696) | Peat soil microbial communities from Weissenstadt, Germany - Sb_50d_3_AS metaG | ecosystem: Environmental > Terrestrial > Soil > Wetlands > Peat | place: Germany: Weissenstadt | collected 2010-09-21
CGATCGGTCGCATCTACGTAGAGCCAGCGCGCGATCGAAGCGCCCTTTAGCAGCAATCCGCGGACGCCGCGGCGCTCGAAGCATTCCAGCACCTCCGCCGTCGCGGCGTCGATTCGCAACCGCCCCCCTGCGGCCGTCAGCCACTCGATCCTGTCCGGGCGGTGTAGAGCCACATGGGAAAGCGTACGCTCCGGCGAGACGACGGTCTCGGAAGCTCCACTCTATGTCAGACGCCACGCTCCACCGCGCCGAAGGCCTGATCCTCGTTGTGTTACTGGTGGCCTACGTCCTGGCGTATATCGTCAGGCGTCTTGCGCGCCGGCGCCCTGACTTTCACGTCGCTCGCCCTCTGATCATTGGCTTGGTGCTGCGACTCGGCGCAGTTGCAGCAATCAATGCAACGAGTCTTCAGGCCCAGCTTCGCGGTGGCGACGAGGAGACGTTCCTGACCCTTGCCCGCACGCTCGCGGCCACGCCCTGGGGTAGAGGCTTTCGTCCTCATGGGCCGTTCCAACTGCAGACGGTCGTGTTCGCGGTCCAGATCAAGCTGGCGGACTTCAGCCCCACGGCGCTGCGCGTGACCCAGATCGGCATCGCGATGCTCGGCATCGTTCTGATCCTCGCCGCCGTCCACGACCTCGCCGGGGCGCGCGCTTCGCGCCTCGCCGCGTGGCTGCTCATCCTCGAGCCGGCCAGCATCTTCTTCAACAGCGAACTGCACAAAGAGCCGCTCATGGAGCTGGCCAGCGGCCTCGTCGTGTTCGGGGGTACGAAGATCTGGAAGCGACTCGACTTGAACGGCGTCGTCCTCTGCGCTCTGGGCGGGCTGATCGCAATCGAGACACGAAGCTACGCAGGGTGGTTCCTCGTCAGCGCCGCCGTTCTGCTCACCCTCCACGCGGCGCTGCGGAGACTCGACCGACCATGGCGCGCGATGCCGATCGTCTACGCGGTCGCACTGATCGCCTTCCTGGCGACGCCGACGCTGCTGAGCATCACGTCCAAGGCGAGTCTGCAACGGCTTCAGCAGGCCCAGAACTTCACGACGCAGACGCAGGCGTCAAGCAGCACCGGGGGGCCCAATTCGGACAATCTGGCGTTCGAGTCGGTGAACTTCTCGACCCGGGGGGCCGTCATCAGGAACCTGCCCCAGCGTGTGTTCGACCTGATCTTCAGGCCCTACCCGTGGCAGCTACAGGACACGAGCCAGCGGCTGGGCGCCGTCGGCTCTGTGATCGCGCTCGTCGTCCTGGGGCTATTGCTCGGTTACGCCTGGCGTAGCCGAGGGCAGATCCTCACCCTCACAGCCCCGATCCTGTATCCGCTCGTGTTTCTGCTGATCGCCTATTCGCTCAGCGCCGGCAATGCGGGCACCGGCTTTCGCTACCGCACCCACCTCGTGGTCCTGGCAATTGCGATGCTCGTGGTGCTGAGGGAGCACGTGCTGCAGGCTCGGGCCGAGAGCCCCGCGCCCAGTTCGGACGACGTCCTGACCGAGGCCTCGTTCGACTCGACCCTCGTGCCCGCCTAACGCCTGCCAAAACTAGTGCGCACACGTATGATCCGATGAGCGTGGCTCCGGATTCAACCGGCCAACAGGATCTCACCACCTACCTGAGGATCTTCTGGCGATGGAAGTTCCTCCTACTGGCGTTCGTCGTGCTGATTCCGCTCGCGGTGTATCTGATCGAGCGAAGCAAGCCGAAGGTCTATCAGTCGAGCACGCTGGTCGAGCTCCAGGACGTCTCTGCCCAGCCGGCCGGCACGACCGTCGGCCCGATCGTGACGGGCAACCTCGACGCCGTGGCGCAGCTCGTAACCACGACGTCCGTCGCCGATATCGCGGGGGGCCTACTGCATCAGTCTCCAGATTCACTGCTTAGAAAGGTCAGCGCGAGCGCCAACCAGAACACGGGCTTCCTCACGATCAGCGCGCAGGACAATGATCCGCGCCAGGCCGCCGCCATCGCGAACGCGTTCGCCGCGGCACTCGCCCATCGCCAGGCGAACCAGGCGACCGCCGAGATCGACCAACAGGTGCTCGCGCTCCAGAAACAGCTCGGCGCCACCCCACGGTCCAACCCCGGCACACGCGTCACGCTCAGGCAACAAATCGCCCAGCTGCAATCGCTCAACGGTGCGACCGGGTCGGGTGCTTCTGTGATCCAGGCGGCCGCTCCGTCGGGCACTCCGATCGCACCGGAGACGCGGCGCGCGGTCGAGCTGGCGCTGGTGATCGCGCTGCTGCTCGGAATCGGCGCCGTGCTCATCGCCGAGAATGCCGACCGCCGGCTGCGCTCCCCCGAGGACATCGAGAATCTCACCGGCTGGCCACTCCTCGCGGCGATACCGCCGGGCGCGTTCCTCCCTGTCAATGTTCGCGACCCCCACAACGAGGAGGCGTTCGAGATGCTCCGCGGCGCGCTCACGTACTTCAACGTCGAGCGCCCGCTGGCCAGCGTCGCGATCGTCAGCCCGCAGATCAGCGCAGGGAAGACGACCGTGGCCACCGGTTTGGCGCTTGCGACGGCTCGCGCCGGCAAGACGGCAATCCTGGTCGACGCCGACCTCCGCCGTTCGCAGGTCAGCGCCAGGCTCGGAATCAAGGCGGATGCGGGCCTAGGTGCCGTCCTGGCCGGCGAGCGCCCGCTCGAAGACGTGCTTCTGGAGCATCCGGTGGAAGGAGCGGACGGGGGAAAGCTGCTCGTGGTTCCGGCCGGGACGGCACCTCCCAATCCCGCCGCCCTGCTCGGCTCGAAGCAGATGCGCGAGCTCGTGCGCAAACTCGAGAAGCGGGCCGATCTCGTGATCGTCGACAGCGTCGCCGCGCTCGCGGTCAGCGACGCGCTGCCGCTGCTCCAGGAGGTGTCGGGGAGCGTCGTGGTCGTGCGGATGGATCGCACTTCCAGAGCTGCGGTCCGCCGGCTGCAGAAGATGATCGTCTCGGCACAAGGGACGGTGCTCGGGGCGGTGGCGACCGGGACTGGGACCCTGGCCCGCGCCTACGGCGGATACGTCTACGGCTATGACGGGCACCCCAGCGGTGTACACCGACTGGTGCCGTGGTCACGGTCCGCGGCCTCCAATCACGCCAGCTCAACAAACGGAGCGATCCCCGCCGGAGAGGAAAGCACGCAGCCGCCGGAAACTGGGGTAGGCGAGGCGAGCGGCGACCCATTGAGCGGCGGCGATCAGCGGCAGTAACGATTTCGTCCACGCCGCCACGGCGGGGTCATCGCGGACCCGGGCCCTGACTCGTCTGGCGTTTGCGAGCAGAACCGCCGGGGTCAGAGCGGCAGCGCCAGGGGAGTCTTCGCGGCGCCGATAGCACAGGCCGGGCCGGCGGTCAAAACCCACGCGCCCACGAAAAGCCAGCGATGTCGCCAGCACCCAATCCTCCCCGCGATCGCTGTCGGCGTAGCCGCCGCAAGCACGCACGTCGCCCGCCCGCATGACGGTCGCGCCCTGCGTCGGAAGCAGCGACCAGATCGTGTTGGCGAGCGCGAACGACGTCGGGAACCTCGAAAGGGCCCTGCCGAGCCGCCGGGGCGAGCGGTGGCGCCGCCCGGTTACGCCGTCGATGATTGAAAGCACATACACCGCACGGCGGCGATCGGCGTCGAGCCCTTCGACAAGTGCAGCCAGGCCTCCCGAGAGCAGTTCGTCGTCCGCATCGAGGAATACGACGTACGGGGTTCGCACGCGTTCGAGTGCCGCGTTGCGCGCCGCGCCGGTCGAGCCACGGCGCTCCAGTCGGACGATCTCGACGGACTCGAGCGCGGGTAGCGGGACGCGCGAAGCGTTGTCGACGACGATCAGATCCGGCGGCGGGCTTTGGGCTCGCACGCTGGCCACCGCTGCGAGCAGGCCGTCGCCTGCGTACGCGTCCCACACCGGGATGACAACAGTGACCTTGGGCGCCACACGCCTACTCGGGGTGGAGCAAGTCCCGGTACAGCCCGTCGATCCGGCCGACCAGGGCGTCGAGTGAGAAGCCCCGCGCCACGTCGGCGCCGGCGACAGCGGCCCTAGAGGCCACCCCGGCATCGTCGAGCACGCGGGAGATGGCGGCGGCCATCCCGTGCTCGTCATGGCGGTCGACGACCAGTCCTGCGCCGCCCGCCTGCACCACGGTGGCGACGCCGCCGACGCGCGTGCCGACCACCGGCGTGCCGGCGGCCTGCGCCTCGATCAGGCTGACTGGCGTCCCCTCATTGTCCGAGGTCAGCACGACGGCGTCGCTGGCGAAGCAGACATCCGGGATGTCGCGACGGAAGCCAGCCCATGTGAGGCGGCCATCCAACCGGTTCGCTTCGTAGCTGGCCTGGAGCTGTTCTCGCAGCTCTCCGTCTCCGACCACGAGGAAATGGACCCGTTGGCGCTGATCCGCCAGGTCGAGCGCCACGCGAAGAAAGCGATCCACTCGCTTGATCGGGACGAGCCGGGCGATCAACGTCACCAGCTGCTCGTCGTCACGGATGCCGAGCTCATCGCGTACCCGCTCCCGGCGGCGCGTGCGCTCCGCGCCGCCAACCTCGAACGGCGTCAGGTCGAACCCGAGCGGCACGACGGTGAAGCGGCCGGCGTCCGCGACGCCGAGCCTGACGAGGTCGTCGCGGACCTCCTCGCTGACGGCGATCAGCAGGTCGGTGCGACGCGCCAGCCATCGCTCGATCTGGCGATAGACGGCGGCCGTGCGCGGCGAGAAATAGCCCGTCAGCGAGTGTCCGTGGAAGGTGTGGATCAAGACCGGCCGCGGGCCGCGGCCGAGCCGCGCGATCAGCGCGGCGCTGCGGCCGAGCGTCCCTGCCTTAGCCGCGTGCGTGTGGACGATGTGCGGCCGCTCGCGGCGGATGATCCCGACCAGCGAGACCAGCGCCCTGACGTCATGCCAGCCCGGGTTGCGGCGAAGGGTCGACACGAGCACAGGCGCGACCCCCAGCCGATCCGCCAGGTAGTCCATGTCGCCCTCGTCGGGCTCCTCACGGCCGCGCACGAGGACGGTCCGATAACCCAGGGGCGCGAGCCGCTCGGTCAGCGTGATCGCCTGGATCGCGGGACCGCCGATGTTCAGCCTTGCGATGACGCGGAGCACTCGGACTCGCCCGCGGACGGCTCGCGGGCTGCCCGGGCTCATTGCCGATCGACTGCAGTCAACCTGACCCCGCCAGGTGCCGCGCCGGACGCGGTGCCGACCGCGATCCCCGCCGGCTGCCACCGGGCCGTGTCGAGCACGGCGATCGCAAGCACGCCGATCGTGACCGCCGCGAGCGCCAGGCTGACGAGGACATCGCTGCCCAGCCGATCTCCGACGATCGCGCACGCGCACAGGACCGCCTGCACGCTGGCCAGCACCATCGCCACGCCGCGCGGCGAGCCGCGCGCGAGCAGCAAGCGGTGGGTCAGGTGGTCGCGGCCGCCGGTGACCAGCGTCACCCCCCGCCGCAGGCGCGAGACCGTGACGAGCGAGGTGTCGAGGATCACGAGGCCGACGAGCAGCGCCCCGGCAAGGACGTTGGCATCTCCCATGCCCAGCCGGCGGCAGGTTGCCATCGCCAAGCCGGCGACCAGCAGCCCTACCGGCCGGCTGCCGCCGTCGCCGAGGAAGATCTTCGCCGGACGGGCGAGGTTCCAGCGCAGGAACGCCAGGCAGGCGCCGGCCAGCGCGAACGCCAATGCCGCCAGCAGCCGGTCTCCCTCGATCGCCGCCAGCGCTCCGATCCCCGCCGACGACACCCCCGCGACGGTTCCGCACGCGCCGTCGAGGTTGTCCATCAGGTTGAAGCCGTTGACGAGCCCGACCACCCACAACGCGGTCAGGACGACGTCCGCGGCGCCCCCGGCGGACGTCTTCCACCCCAGCCCGGCCGTGATCAGAGCCAACGCGGCTCCGGTCTCGGACAGGACACGCCAGACCGGAGCGACAGGGATCCAGTCATCGAGCGTCCCGATCAGCCACATACCGACTGCGCACGCCACCAGAACGAGCAGCCTGCCGGTCATGCCGACCGCCACCGCCCCGACGAGAAAGCCGGCGAGCACGGCGGTGCCACCGAGGAGCGGCGTCGGCACCCGGTGCTTGTGGTATCCGTGCGGACGGTCGAAGAACTTCAGGCGCCTGGCTGTGCCGATCGCCGCCGGCGTCGTCACCAAGGTCGCTGCTCCCGCGACGACGAACCCAACGGCCGCCGAGGCCTCAGCGCTCATACGCCGCGATCAGGCCGCCGGCATCGGAGACCAACTCCTCTTCGCGGAAGTGCTGGATCGTCCGCTCGAGCCCCTCGCGCAGCGCGACGACCGGCTCGTAGCCGAGCTCACGATGTGCCAGCGAAAGATCGGCGAGCGAGTGCTCGACCTCTCCGGGACGCCGCGCGCTGTACGCGGGGTCGATGTCCGCTCCGAGCAGATCTCGCAGCTCGTGGACGAGATGGTTCACGGTCACACGCTTCCCACAGGCGACGTTGTAGACCTTGCCGGCGACGCCGGGCGCGTCCATCGCGAGCAGGTTCGCGTGGATCACGTTGGCCACGTAGGTGAAGTCGCGCGACTGCTCCCCGTCGCCGAAGATCACCGGGGAGCGTCCGGCCATCAGCTCGGTGATGAACGTCGGGATCACCGCCGAATACTGCGAGCGCGGGTCCTGTCGCGGCCCGAACACGTTGAAGTAGCGCAGCGCCACCGCGTCGAGGCCATACACGCCGTGGAAACTGCGGGCGTAGTGCTCGCTGGCGAGCTTGGCGGTCGCGTACGGCGAGATCGGGACCGTCGCCTGATCCTCGCGCTTCGCCGCCTTGCCCGAGGCCGTCCCGTACACCGACGACGAGGACGCGCACACGACGCGGCGGACTCCGTGGTCACGCGCAGCGAGCAGTACGTTGAGCGTCCCGATCACGTTTGTCGCGTTGCTCGTCAGCGGGTCCTGGATCGAGCGCGGAACCGACGGCAGGGCAGCCTGGTGAAGGACGACCTCGCATCCCACAACCGCCTTGTCGACTCGCTCGTAGCTCTGGATGTCGCCCTCGACGAGCTCGGCCTCGCCGTCCAGCACGGTCAGGTTGGAGCGCCGGCCGCTGGCGAAGTTGTCGAGGACGCGGACCCGGCAGCCGCGCTCGAGCAGAGCCGCCACAAGGTGCGAGCCGATGAATCCGCCGCCGCCTGTGACGAGCACCCGGATCGCCATCACCCGCCCGTTTGCACGCCGAGATCGGCTGCGGCGCCGTTCCGTTGCGCAGCGAACCGCGCCCGTGTCTCGAGCCCCAGCTCGGCCCGCTGGAAGGCGATCACGTCATCTAGGGCCTGGTCGAGACTTCGCCTCGGCCGCCAGCCGGTGAGCTCGTGCAGCGCCGTGACGTCCGGCGTACGCCGGCCGAGCTCCTCAAAGCCGTCGTCATAGGCCTGTTCGTAGGGGACGTGGACGATGCGCGAGCGCGACCCGACCCGCTCGACGATTCGCTCGGCGAGCTCCTGGATCGTGATCGGCTCCCCACTGCCGACGTTGTACGCGCGGCCGCTGGCGCGCGGGTCGTCGGCGAGCGCGACCAGCGCCGCCACCGCGTCGTGCACGTGCGTGAAGCACCGGGCCTGGCTGCCATCGCCGAAGACGGTCAGGTCCGCGCCGGCGATGGCCTGGCGCACGAGCCGCGGCACGACCATCCCGTGTGCGCCGATCTGGCGCGGTCCGATCGTGTTGAACAGACGGGCGACGGCCGTATCGGCGCCGTACTCGCGGTGGTATCCATGCGCGAGCGCCTCGCCGTACGACTTGGCGATCGCATAGGACCACCGGCTCTTCTGGATCGAGCCGAGCACACGGTCGGAGTCCTCGCTGAGGGGTCCGTTCGAGCTCTTCCCGTAGACCTCGGAGGTCGAGGCGAACAGAACGCGCTTGCCGTGCGCGGCGGCCGCCGAGATCACCACGTCGGTTCCGCGAACGATCCTGCGCAGCGTCTCGAGGGGGTAGGCGACGACCAGCTGTACGCCAACCGTCGAGGCGAGATGGAGGCAACGGTCGCACTCGGCCATCAGCCCGGTCACTAGCTCGGAATCGGTGACGGAACCCTCGACCAGCTCGATCGAGTCGCTCGCGACGAGGTGCTCGATGTTCGCCCGGCGACCGGTGCTGAAGTCGTCGAGGATCGCCACGTCGTGCTCCCTTGCCACCAGTGCGTCGGCAAGATGCGACCCGATGAAACCTGCTCCGCCCGTGATCAGGCATCTCGCCATGGCGCCTACCTCATATGAAACTTTGCTGTGCTCCCGCGCCCCTAGGGCGCGCCGCGACCGTCTCAAAAGGCGCCCGCGGCCGCGTGCGCACCGACGCAGCGACCGCCTCACGCACCGGGAGCCGAGGTGAGACGCGAGCATGCTATCGCCCGCCGGTGATGAGTTGGCAACGAAGTCCAGGCTTCGTGTCGCCAATAACGGCGCATATTGCGCCATTGCTCACCAGCCGCGCGAGCGGTGACGATCCCGGGGTAATCTGACGCACCACCTTCGGGCCGGCGGTGCCCGCCGGCGTGCCCCGGTCGATGGGCTATTGCGAGCGACGGCGGACCAGGGCGATGGTGACCACGGGGCCGAGTCTCTTCAGCCCGGGCGGAGTACGCGCCGTCAGCCCGAAATCCGTGATGCCCCTCCCCGGGACCCAGATGATCTGCGCGGAGTGACCGTGGGGCAGTCGCGCGCCCGCGGGCGCACTGCAGGATTGGCAGACGAACCGGCCATGGAGCACGATCACATACCCCCGCGGGTTCGTCGGCCCCGGCGGGATTGCTCCCGGTTCCATCCAGTTCTCGCCGGCGTTCTTGGTCGTCACCACCACTAGGGCGGTCTTGACGTGCGAGTCCCCCAGTCCGCTCGCTGTGCCCCGAGCGATCGTTACGAGCCTGGCCACCGGAAGCCTTGGCCGGGCTCGGCTCGCCCGCGGCGCGGCAATGGCCACACCGATGGTGCTGGCAGCGACCACTCCAACTGCCGCCACGACCATGATCCACCGATTCCTATCCATTCGAAACCCCCCAAGAGATGGTTCCTCACTGGATCTACGAACCGGTCGTTCTGTCGTCACGGCTCCTTCCACGCGTGCTCGGCGAGGAAGGAGGTCACACGATCGACAATCTCGCCCAGTGGACCGACCCAATGTTCAGGGGGAGCCCACTAGCGGCCGGGCGCCGTGCCCGAGCGCTCGCAAGAGGCTCAGCCCGTGACGGCGGGCTTCGGCGGACGGTGAGGCTTCGGCATAAAGGTGTCGGTGAGGCGAGCGGTGGCTCTCCGATTGGCGTGTATGCGGACCTTCCGGCCTCCGCTCGCGATCACGCCAACCGCGCTGGTGTGTCCGTTCGCTACCTCCCTGACGGCGCACTCGGATTCGGCCGGAATATTGTCGAAATGGCGGATCAGAGAACCGGGACCGGTGCCGGCGGAGATGAGGAACGCTGAGTCGGCGAGCGGGCCACCGCACGCCACAAGGATGCCGATCCGACCGTGCCGGTGGGCGGCCGGTCCATTGACGATCTTCGTGAGTTCCAGGGAGCCCAACGCACCCTCGTAGGTGTCGATCAAGTCCACCGAAACCGCCTTGCCGGCCGGGACGTCGACCGTCTGGCCACTGCCCGACACGGTCGCCGTGACCGTGTCGCTGGCGCCGTCCGCGGTCTCGGTGACGGTGCACCCCGAACCGGCCGGGATGCCGTCAAAACTGTGCGACACGCTGCCCGCCTTGGTTCCGGCGGCGATCACGAAGTCCGGCGCGAGGGCCACGCCATCGCAGACCACATGGATGGTCACCGGCCCCTGGCGGCCGGCCAACGAACCCGCGATGGTCTTGGTGACGAGCAGGGAGCCGGGGATGGCGCCGTACGTGTCGGTGATGTGCGCGGCGCCTGCCCCGCCGGCCGGGATCGTCGCCGTGTGCGGGCTGCCGGCGACGACGACCGAGACGGCGCTGGTGTGCCCGTCCGCGGTCTCCGTGACCACACAGCTGGCCGGTGCCGGAATGCCCGAGTAGATGTGCGACTGATCGCCCGCCAGCGCCCGGGCCGGGATGACGAAGTCGGGAGTGAGGGCGGTGCCGTTGCAGACCGTATGGATGACCACCTCCCCCTGCGAGCCGGCAGCGGGACCGGCGATGGTCTTCGTCACCTCGAGTTGGCCGGGAAGCAGCCCGTAGGTGTCGCTGATGTCAGCCTCGACGATGTCACCGGCCGGAACCTGGACGGTCTGGCCGCTCCCTTCGACCACGACACCTACCGCGCTGTTGGATCCATCCGCGGTCTCCGTGACGGTGCACGTCGCCGGAACAGGGATACCGTCGTACTGCTTGGTCTGCTCACCCGCAGGCGTCCCGGCTGGGATCACAAAGTCCGGAGTCAAGGCCTTGCCATTGCACTCGGTGTGGATCGTGATCTCCCCCTGCTGCCCCGCACCCGGGCCGGCGATCGTCTTCGTCACCAGCAGTGAGCCGGGCACGAAGCTATAGATGTCCTTGACCTTGACCGTCGTGCTTTGGCCGGACGGGATGGCGACGTCCTGCCCATCGCCGATCACGACCACATCGGTGCCCGCCACGCTGCCGTCGGATGTCTCGGTGACCGTGCACCTCGTTCCAGCCTCGATGTGACGGTACCTGCGCGACCTGGTGCCCGCCGGCGTCGCGGCGCCGATGACGAAGGGGCGCCTGGCCACGCCATCGTCGCAGCTCACTTGGATGACCACTTGCCCCTGCGATCCGGCCGCGGGCCCAGCGATCGTCTTCTTCACGACCAGCGAGCCGAACGGGAGAAACTCGGCGCTGGCTCTGACGGTGGTTCTCAAAGTGGCTTTCTCGGCCAGGATGAGCCTCTGGGCGTCGTTCACCCCCGCCGTGTTGCCGTCGTAGAGGTAGACGTTGCCGCTGGGGACGGTGGCCGTCGAGGTGGCCTGGAGCACGGCGGTGGAGGCACCCCCCGCGGAGCGCAGCCAGATCTTCTGGCCGGACGGCACCGTGGCTGTGGTTCCATCCCCAAGCCGGTCGGTGCCTGCTCGGTTCGAGTACATGGTCCCGCCCGTTGCGGTGACGGTCGCGGGCGGAGCGTCGGTGCTCACCGTGAACGGCCCGAGCACCCTACGGGTCCCGCTCAGGCTCCCAGGCGTGAGGGTGAGGCTGGGCGGTGGCGGTTCGACCAGCGGGCCCTTGGCTCTGACGTTGTTGACGATGGCGACGACGGCGCTGCGCAGCGGGTCGGAGGTATTCAGCACGTAGCGGTCGCTGAAGAACCAGATGGCCGCCTGCACGGCGGCGGCCTTTTGATTGAGGTTGGTCAGGCCGGCCGGTTCGTCGGTGTTCGGGTAGTAGTCGTTGAGCAACCTGGCCACGTAGCCCACGTTGGGGACCCCGGATGCGTCCCAGCTGCCTAGCTGGTACCCGATACCGCCGTACGTGCTCGTGTTGATGTCGATGCAGTAGAGCCTGAGAGTGGCTCCGCCGTCGACGGGCGTCCCATAGATGATCCCGGCGAAACCCTCGTTCTTGGCGCTCCAGAGGGGCCCAGTGGGCGGGTTGCTCGCGGGATAGCCGTCGTTGACCGGGTCGAAGGTGTTGGTGGGGGTGGCGATGAATCCGGCGACGCCCTGGCCAGGCCCGGTGCCGCTCATCTTCATCTCGGTGTTGCCGCGTACCGTCGCGCGCGACGGGGCCGCCCCGTGACGAAAGACTGCGCCGGCTGGAGCGACCTGCACGAGGAAGGCCCCGAACGAGAGCGCCAGCACGACGGGCGCGCGCCACCTCCGGCACATAGGCGCACGCTACCCCACCACAGCTGCCTCCACGCAAGAATCCAAACATCGATGATGCCTGCGCCTGGGCATGCTGTGCACAACCTGTGATGGCGTGGGCGCCGCAAGGTCGGGCCCACGTCACTGGACCCGGCCCGAGTCCGCCACCGTGGGCTAACGTCCGCCTACAGGATGCGCGGTATGCGATGGATCCTCGTCGTCGTGTGGTCACTGATCGCGTTCGCTGCCCTGGCGCCGGTCGCACACGGCCAGGCGAAACGTTCAGCCTGCTCGAATGTGCTCGGCGGAGCTTCTGTCGGACGGCCAACACACGTCGGCGCTTGGCGGGCAGAAATCGAAGCGCGCACCGCGGTCTTCGACGGGCTGCCCGGCAAGAGCCTGCGTCCCGCTCGTTGGCTCGCGCCGACGGACGCTCCGTGGCTGCTCGTCCTCTCGCGCCTGCATACGGCCCACGGCCGTTGCTGGGTGCGGGTCCGGCTTCCATGGCGACCGAACGACGCAGCCGGCTGGGTCAATGCCAACAAGGTGTTCATCGAGCGGACCCGATGGCGCATCGAGGTTTCGACCGCACGGCGGACGCTCACCGTGTATCGCGCCGGAAGGCCGATTCGCACCATCAGCGTCGTCGTCGGGAAACCGAGTACCCCGACGCCGGTCGGCCTGTTCGCGATCGCGTGGGCGATCCCCTGGTATCCGAACGATTTCCTTGGCAGCTGGGTCCTCGAGCTGACCGCACACAGCGACGTGTTGCAGCAGTTCGACGGCGGCGATGGAACGGTCGGCATCCATGGCCGGGGAGGCGCGAGCCTCCTGAATCCGCTCGGATCAGCCAGCAGTCACGGGTGCATTCGACTGGCGAACGGCTCAATCGACTGGCTCGTGCGGACGATCGGCGCAAACCGGCTGCCCGGCACACCGGTCCAGGTTCGCTGATCGGTCCTCACGTGGCCGTCGCCGAGGCTGGCGCACTCGCTGCGCACGCTATCGCCACGAGCTTATGCACCTGTATCAGCAGTTAGGCTCATTTCCGCGATGAGCACTTCTGTCGGCCCGCGGATCGACGCATCCTGGGTCATCTCCCAGCTGCGTGAGCTCGACCGCCGCACGGGCGGTGCATCCGGAGCTCGCCGCGTCGCCTGGACCGAGCCCTGGCACGAGGCCCGCGCGTTTCTCGCCGAGCTGCTCGCTGAGATCGAGATCGAGCTGGAGCAGGACGAGGCCGGAAACCTGTGGGCATGGCTCAAGGGCGACGGGGAACCGGCGCTGGCGCTGGGCTCGCATCTGGACTCCGTCCCGGCGGGCGGCTGGCTCGACGGTGCGCTTGGGGTGATGGCCGGGCTGGGCGTTTTGCGTAGTTGGGCGGCACGGGAGGAGCGGCCGCCGCGGACGCTCGCCTTGGTCGACTGGGCCGACGAGGAAGGCGCCCGGTTCGGTCACAGCCTGTTCGGCAGCTCCGCGTTCGCCGGCACGCTTGCCGCTGACGATGCCCGGAGGCTGGTCGATCGTGAGGGCCGCCGCATCGAGGATGTGCTGGCGGCCGACGGGATCGACCTCGATCGCGCGCTCGATGCCGGGAGCCGCCGATCGCGCCTGGCGGCGTACATCGAGCTTCACATCGAGCAGGGACCCGTGATGGAGCACGAGCGGCTGCGGGCAGCCGCGGTCGCGGGTTGCGTCGGCGTCGAGCGTCACCGAATTGCCTTCATCGGCCAGGCGGCCCACGCCGGCACCACGCCGATGGACATGCGTAGCGATGCCGGTCTCGCTGCGGCCGCGGCGGCGCTGGCGATCGAGGAGATCGCTCGCGAGCACGGCGGCACCGCGACGACCGGCGCGCTCGAGCTCACGCCCGGCGCGGTGACGATCGTCCCGGGGCGGGCCGAGCTCTCCGTCGATCTTCGTAACTCCGACCCGGACCGGCTGGCGGCGATGCTCGATGAGACCCGTGAAGCCGGCCAGGTGGCCGCCGACCGGCGCGGCTGTGACATTCAGTTCGAACCGCTGTGGGAGATCGCGCCGATCGCCTTCGACCCGCGCCTCGTTCGATGGGCCCGCGAAGCGTGCGCAGAGGTCACCGGCTCAGACCGTGTCCTCATCAGCGGCGCGCTCCACGACGCCGCTGAGGTTGCCCGGGTCCTTCCCGTTGCGATGATCTTCACGCCATCGATCGGTGGGCTCAGCCACACGCCGGTCGAGGACACTGGCGAAGACGATCTGACAGCCGCGATCGAGGCGTTCGGCCTGATCGCGAACCGTCTGCTCCACGAGGAGTTCACATGACCGACGAGCTTGCAGCCGTTCCGCCCGCGCACACGCGCGCGCGAGACCCGGGCGAGGCCGCGCAGGAGCGGATGCTCTCAGCGGCCGAGCCGCCGTTTCTCGAAGACCTCGAGTCGGCGTGGGGAGCGAGCTGGGGCGCTTCTGACGAGATCGGGCCGCTGCATCGGGTCGTCGTCCGCCGCCCGGGCGACGAATTCGACGTCATCGATCCGGGAGCGTGGGATGAGGAGATCGGCGCGCTGATCGATCCGCACGGCCTTTGGTACTGGACCGAGCGCGAGCCGCCGCGGCTGGACGTGATCCAGGCCGAGCACGACCAGCTGGTCGCGGTGCTGCGCGCCGAGGGGGTTCAGGTCGATGAGCTCGAGCCGTTGGGTGGCATGTTCGTCAAGTCGGTGTACATCCGGGATCCGTTCCTCATGATCGCCGGCGGCGCAATTGTCAGCCGCATGGCGGTCCGCATGCGCCGGGGCGAAGAACGCGCGGCGACACGCTTCCTGGGCGAGCTGGGCATGCCGATTCTGGGCACGATCACCGGCACCGGGACGATCGAAGGCGGGTCGTTCGTGAAAATCGGCCCCGACCTCGCTGCGCTGGGGACGTCGGTCCGATGCAACGAAGATGGCGCGCGCCAGCTCGAGGTGCTACTGCGGCTGCAGGGCATCGAGCTGATCACCGTTCCCCTTGCCGGATACAGCATTCACCTGGACGGACACCTCGCCATGGTCGACGTGGGCAAGGCGCTCGTTGACGTCGTCGGCCTCCCGTACACGTTCATGCAGGAGCTGAAAGGGCGCCAGATCGAGTTGGTCGAGGCGGACCCGAGCGAGCGTCCGTGGGCGCTGAACCTCCTGTGCCTGCGTCCAGGCCGGGTGCTGATGGCCGAGGGAACCCCAAGGACGGCCGAACGACTACGGCAGAGCGGCGTCGAGGTCGTAACGATTGCCTACGACGAGGTCCACAAGAACGGCGGCGGGATCCACTGCTCGACGAACGAGCTGATCCGCGCGCCGGCGCCGCGATGAGCGCCGGCAGCGAGATCCTCGCGCGGCGCATGCGGTTGCCGGGCGCCGCGACGCACGACGTCGTGTGCGAGCAGGACCTGCGCGCGGTGATGGACGACGGTTCAGTCCTGCTCGCGGACCGTTGGGTCGCGCGCGATACGCGTGCCCGGCCACAGCCGACGGTGCTGGTCCGCTCGCCGTACGGCCGGCGGCAGCTGGTCGGGCTGATCTTCGGCCGCCTCCTGGCCGAGCGCGGCCTTCAGGTGATCCTCCAGAGCGTCAGGGGCACGTTCGGCTCCGAGGGTCAGTTCAGCCCATTCGACGAGCGTGCCGACGGGCTGGCCACGCTTCGCTGGATCCGAGCGCAGCCCTGGCATTCGGAGCGGATCGCGATGGTCGGCCCGAGCTATCTGGGCCTCGTCCAATGGGCCGTCGCGCCGGACGCCGGCGATGACCTCGTCGGGCTGGCGATCCAGGTCAGCGCCTCGCAGTTCCACGGTCAGACATATGCCGGCGGCAGCCTGTCGCTCGAGACCGTGGCCTCCTGGATGGTGCTCGTCGCCGAGCAGGAGCGCCACTTCGCGCCGGTGGCGATCGCGCGGGTCCTGCGCCGCCTGCCGGGACTGCTGTCCGAGCTGCCGCTCGTCGACCTCGACGAGCGAGCCCTCGGCAGCGAGGTCTCGTGGTTTCGCGAGGGACTCGCCAGCCCGGGGCGCGAGGATGCCTACTGGGCCGCGCGGGACTTCGCCGCGGGCGTGGCCAAGGTCGCCGCGCCGGTGCAGCTGATCGGTGGGTGGTACGACATCTTCCTGCCGTGGATGCTGGAGGACTTCGCCGCGCTCCGAGCGGCCGGTCGCGAGCCGCGGTTGATGATCGGGCCATGGACGCATACCGCCCCCGGTCTGGTTGGCGCCGGAACGCGCGAGGGACTGGCGTGGCTCCGCGCGCGGCTGCTGGACGACGACCGGCTGGTCCGTCCCGCCGCGGTCCGCGTGTTCGTCACCGGCGAGCGGAGCGGAGGGGGCTGGCGTGATCTGCCGAGCTGGCCGCCGCCGGACGCCGGCGAGCGGCGCTTGTGGCTCGGTGGGGATGGACGCCTGGAGAACGAGCCGACGGCGAGCTCGGCCGCCGACCGCTACCGGTATGACCCCGGCGACCCGACGCCGTCGCTGGGCGGCCCGGTCCTGCTCTCGCGCGAGCCGGTCGTCGACAACCGCGCGCTCGAGGCACGGGCGGACGTATTGACCTATACGACGCCGGCGCTGTCATCGGTGGTGGAGGCGATCGGGCCGGTGAGCGTCGAATTGTGGGTGCGCGCGAGCTCTCCGTACTTCGACGTGTTCGCCCGCGTGTGCGACGTCGATCCCGACGGCGTCTCGCGAAACGTGTGCGACGCGCTCGCCCGCGTTGGTCCGGACCTCTTTGAACAAACCGCCGACGGCGCCTGGCGCATCACGTTCAGCCTGTGGCCGATCGCTCACCGGTTCGGCGCCGGCCACCGCATTCGCCTGCAGGTCTCCTCCGGCGCGCACCCCCGCTACGCGCGCAACCCCGGCACGGGCGAGGACCCGGTCAAGGCGACGGATTTGCGCGCGGTCGACATCGAGCTGCTGCACGGCCGCGGGCAGCCGTCCGCGCTGATCCTGACAGTCAGCAGCTGACGTCCACCCGTGGGTGGAGAAGCGGGCGATCTCCACCTGCGAATCGACCCGTGCGCCGATGTGCAAACACCGCCGCCGCGGAACGATGCACCCATGACAACAACTGACTACATCATCGATTCTCTGCTGGTCCTCCTCGTTCTCACTCAGATCAAGGAGCGCAGCCTCACAACGAAGTCCCTGGTTCGCCCGCTGGTCCTCGTCGGGGTCGCGGTTCTCAATTACCTTCACGGAATCCCGACCGCCGGGAACGACCTCGTCCTGGTCGGCGCGCTCGCCTCGCTTGGCGCCCTGATCGGCATCGCGAGCGCCTATACGCTGAAGATGCGCGCCGATGACGATGGCGACGTGCTCGTGCGGGCGGGCTGGGCATCCGCGTTCTTCTGGGTGCTCGGGATGAGTTCGCGGTTCGCCTTCATCTTCTGGATCACCCACAGCGGCATTGGGACGATCGCCCACTTCAGCGCCCAGCACTCGATCACTACCGGCGAGGCCTGGACGGTAGCGCTGCTGGCGATGGCGGTCTTCGAGGTCGTCGGCCGGACGGCCCTGGTGGCGCTGCGGCGCAACCAACTGCAGGGCGCCGGCGCGATGCAGCTTGCCTGACAAGGTGACAGCCGAACCGAGCGGGGCCCGCGATGCAAGCGGGCCCCGCTCTTGGCGTTCCCGGAGCGCCATGTCTCGGCCGCGAGTCCGTACCTTCTGAGCCGATGCTCCTCGATCGCCTCGGTTTCCGGACGGCCACCGTGATCCGTCTGATTGGCCTCGGGCTGATCGTCTGGTCGGTGGTGGTCAGCGCCAATCACCATTCTGTCGCCGGCGGACGGTCCGTGGTCGTCATTGCCGCGCTCGCGGTTGCCGTGATCGCGTACCTGGTGTGGACATTGCAGCCCAGCCAGCAAACGGTCACACCGGACCTCTACGTGATGGCCGGCGCCGGCGGTCTTCTCATCGGAGCGTCGCCGGGCAGCGGCGCCAGCGCGTTCGTGTTCGTTGCCGTCGTGGTCGCCGCGTTGCGCGTGGAGCTCTCCAGGACAGTGCCGCTGTTACTCGTCAGCATCCTCGCGCTCGCCATCTCGGCGCTCATCTACAAGCAGAGCGCGCTCGGGATGCTCGCCTACACGCTCGGCTTCTGCGCCGGGCTCCTGGCAGCGTCGGGGCGCCGGCAGTCGGTCGAGCGCGCCGAGCAGGCCGAGCTCCTGCTGGCACAGACCCAGCGCTCACACGAGGAGCAGCTCCGCGCAGCGCGGCTCGAGGAGTCGACCCGTATCGCCCGCGAGATCCACGACGTCCTGGCCCACGCCCTGGCCGGCCTAACGATCCAGCTCGAGGCGACCAGCGCGCTGATCGAGCAGGGCGCCGATCGAGAGAGCATCCTGTCCCGAGTGCAGCGCGCTCACGATCTAGCCCGCGAGGGACTTCGGGAAACCCGCCGTGCCGTCGGCGCATTGCGCGGAGATCCGGTGGCGGCAGCGGTGGGAATCGAGGATCTCGTCGCGGACTATCGCTCGGGTGCTGAGGCGCCGATCGAGCTCACGATCGACGGTGACCGGGACCGCCTGGCGGGCCCGACCGGGCAGGTCGTCCTGCGGGTCGCGCAGGAGGCGTTGACCAACGTGCGCAAACACGCCCCCGGCGCCGAGGTGTCGGTCGCGCTCCAGGCCGGCGAGAGCGCCGACGACGAGGTCGTGCTGGTGGTCGACGACCGGTGCGCCGGATCGCCACCGGCCGCCGATTCGCTCGCCGCCACCGGCGGCGGCTACGGGCTGAAGGGAATGCGCGAACGGGCGCAAGGCCTCGGCGGCACGCTGAACGCCGGCGCGAACGGCGACGGCTGGCGGGTCGAGCTGCGGCTCCCGGCGCCGACGCCGCCAGTGGCTGCGGAGAACCGGACGTGAGCCCGACGGTACGCGTGATGGTCGTGGACGACCAGGCGCTCGTGCGTGAGGGGCTGATGACGCTCCTCGAGGCCGCGCCGGACGTCACGCCGGTCGCCGCGGCGAGCGACGGCGAGGAAGCGGTCGCGCTCGCCGCTCGCCACCGGCCGGACGTCGTGCTGATGGATCTGCGCATGCCGGGCGTCGACGGCGTCGAGGCCACGCGTCGGATCCGCGCCGCACAACCGGACACCGAGATCGTCGTTCTCACCACTCACGCCGACGAGGCCTCGATCCTCGACGCGCTGCAAGCGGGCGCGCGCGGCTATCTGACCAAGGACGCCGGCATCGCCGAGATCTCCCGCGCCATCCAGGCCGCCGCCGGCCACCAGGCTGTGCTCGACCCGGTCGTGCACAGCCGCCTACTCGCAGCCGCCACCGCCGGTGCCCGGCCCGCTCCCCCACCCGCCAGCCTGCCCGACGAACTCACCCCCCGCGAGGCCGAGGTGCTGTCGCTGATCGCGCGCGGGCTGTCCAACCGGGAGATCGCGGACGCGCTGGTGGTCAGCGAGGCGACGGTCAAGACCCACATCAACCACGTGTTCGCCAAGATCGGGGCGCGCAACCGGGCGCAGGCCGTCCACTACGCATACACGCACGGCCTCGCTGGCTAGCCCAGGGTGGGTGAGGGCGCCGGGGGGGTTGGGCGCTCGCGGGGGTCTTCGTGGCGACTTTGTGACGGGCGCGAGTCGAGAGTGTCACGGGGATGCTGAGCTCTTCATGCACAGCACGGCAGGGCTCGGGTTGTCGGGCGCCATTGTCGTGCTGTGCAGGTTCTGGACTGGTGCGATCGCGTCCGCTCCCCTCCCCCAGCGCCGTTTACCGGGCCGTCGAGCAAACGACCCTCGACCGTAACCGAACCGAGCGCGAGAGCCACACCAAAAGGGCGCGCGGAAGCGCGCCCCTGTAAACCCTAAGCCGGGATCGCGCCGAGGCGCTCGGCCGTGACCGCCTCGAGCGCGTCGCGAAGCGCGGCGATCCGCTCCTCGCCGAACCGGTCAGCCCAGTCGCGCTCGATGTCGTCGATCAGGCCGCGCCCCGTCACCAGCGCCTCGTGACCGCGCTCGGTCAGCCGGATGATCTTCGCCCGGCCGTCGTTCGGGTCGGGGACGCGCTCGACGTATCCCCGCTGCTCGAGATCGGTGGCTACCTCGCCGACGGACTGCTTGGTCATGTGCGCGCGCTCGGCCAGGTCGGTCAGACGCGAGCCGCTTTCTGGATCGATGTTGCCGAAAACGCATCCGTGGGTCACCCGGATGTCGGAGTACTCAGTCGTAGCGACCCGTCTCGCGAGCTCCTGGACGAACTCGTCGTAGGCGTGATCCAGCAGGGCGATGAACGGCGGACGCGATGTGTGAGCGAAATCACTTTGCATTTAGTCAGGACTCCTGATAAGGTGGCCGAACTGTCTGGAAGCCTTACAAGGTTCCCTGACTAGTTTAGCACCTGACTCGGAGGTATCTGATGCAACGAAAGTGGTGGACCCTACTGGCGGTAAGCGTCGCGACGTTCATGCTCCTGCTGGACATCACGGTCGTGAACACGGCGCTTCCGTCGATTCAGAAAGACCTTTCGGCCAGCTTCACGGACCTGCAGTGGGTGATCGACGCATACACGCTCGCGCTCGCGGCGGTGGTCCTTACGGCCGGATCGATCGCCGACCGCATCGGCCGGCGCGCCATCTTCGCGGCCGGGCTCGGGATCTTCGCGGCCGCGTCGCTGGCCGCCGGGCTCGCACCCGACGCCACGTTCCTGAACATCTCGCGCGCCGTGGAAGGAATCGGCGGCGCGGCGATGTTCGCTGTCTCCCTCGCCATGGTGGCGCAGGAGTTCGCACCCGGCCGGGAGCGGGCCACGGCGATGGGCATCTACGGCGCAACGATCGGCGCGGCCGTGGCCGTGGGGCCGCTGGTCGGCGGCGCGATCACCGACGCGTTCGGCTGGCGGTGGGTGTTCTTCCTCAACGTCCCGATCGGCATCGCCGCGATCGCCGTGACGTTCGCAAAGCTGCGGGAGTCGCGCAATCCGAACGCGACTCGTGTCGACTGGGCCGGGCTCGCGACGTTCAGCACAGCGCTGCTGCTGCTCGTGCTGGGGCTGCTGCGCGGCAACGACGACGGCTGGACGAGCGCGACGATCGTGTCGCTGCTGGCCGGGGCTGCGGTGATGCTCGCCGCGTTCGTGGTGATCGAGCGGCGCGTCGCGGAGCCGATGCTCCCACTCGAGCTGTTCCGCAGCCGGGCCTTCACCGGCGTTCAGCTCGCCGCGTTTGCGGTGTCGGTCTCGCTGTTCGCCCTGTTCCTGTACCTCACGCTGTACCTGCAGAACTACCTCGGCTACTCGCCGCTTCAGGCGGGGCTGCGATACCTGCCGATCACGCTGGTGCCGTTCTTCGTCGCCCCGGTCGCCGTCGCGCTGATGGCACGACTCCAGGCTCGGGTCATGATGGCGATCGGCCTCATCGGGGTTGGCGCCGGGCTGCTGCTGATGTCCGGGCTGACCGCCGGATCGAGTTGGACGGCGCTGCTGCCGGGCTTCCTGGTCGCCGGTGTCGGCGTTGGGCTGTTGAACCCGGTGATCGCCGAGGTCGCCGTCAGCGTCGTGCCCAAGGAGCGCAGCGGCATGGCGGCGGGGATCAATGACACGTTCCGCCAGGTGGGCGTCGCCGTCGGCGTCGCCGCGTGGGGAGCGATCTTCCTCGGCCGCGGGGCTGACAAGATCTCGACGCTGGCCGCGGGCACGCCGGCCGCCACCAACGGTCACCCCCGGCAGCTGATCGAGGCGGCGTCGGATGGACGGCTAGGATCGGCCCTCGCCGCTGTGCCCCACGCGGCTCGCGGAGTGGTGGCCAGCGCCACCCGCGAGGGGTTCCTGACCGGCCTGAACGCGATCCTCATGATCGGCGGGCTGATCGCCATCGCCGGGGCAGCGGTCGCCCTGTGGCTGGTGCGCGAGCACCAGATCGAGCGCGAGGCGCCCGAGCTCGCCACCGCCCCGAAGGAGCAGTTCGAAGTACTGGCAGCCTGACCTTCGAGTCAGTCAGAAGTACCTCGCGCGGCGCATTGCCCTCCAAGTTCGAGAGCGTGCGCCGCGCGGGTCTCGCCTCCTGAGCCCGTCACGAGCGGAGCCAGCGCTTCGACTACCGACGGGCAGCCACCTCCCTCGCAGCACGACTCGATCTTCTGACGGCAGTCCTCGCACCACCATGCCGAGCGCATCCAGAACAGGCGGTGCGGCGTGCCGGTCATCGCACAGATCACAGGCGGGAGCATGGCGCGCCGGCCGGACCGCTCAGGCCGGCGATCAGCTCACACCTCGGTGTACCGAGCGCCGAGCGTCGCCGCGAGCGTGCGGTGCGCGGGCCGGCACCCGATGAGAATCGAGCGCGCCGGGTCGACGTCGTGCGCTCGCGCGAACGCCAGCGGGAGGCCCGGCAGCGGCGGACGGCACCAACAGCTGGGCGGGCCGGCGCCGTGTGGACAGAGCGCCCGCTCCACCGGTCCGGCGACGGCGTCGGCGAGGCGAGCGACAGCCTCCTCTAGCGAGTCCGGTACGCCATCAGGGCTCCAGTCGTAGACCAGGTGCGGAGCGCTGGGATCGCCAGCCTCGACCGCGCCCTCCCAGCCCGCTTGTCCCAGCGCTGGGGCGGCGACGAACACGCCCACCCGCGTCCGTTCCATCGACGGCACGCGCGCGAACGCCAGCGTCTCCACGGCCAAGAACCCCTCGTCGGACGATGGCGGCTCGAGTTCGCGCAACGTGCGCATCTGCGAGGTCGGCATCAACGCGCCCGGCTGGCGGCGGGCCACCTCGCGCAACTCCTCCGGCGTCGGCAGCCCGTCGAACCGCTCGAGCAGGCGCTCGACGAGGTTGACCTGTGCCTGCGCCAGCGGCGTGTCCAGCCAGATGCACTTCGCGGGAACCGAATGGCGAGCCGCCGTCTCGAGGATGTAGCTTCGCGCCGCCCGCGTGAGGTAGGTGTTGTCGAGAACGACGCGCCGGACGCCGGAGGACAGTTGCTCCTCGAGCGCGTCGGCCAGCTCACGCAGAGCCCCGCCGCGCTCGTCGCGGTTGAGACGGGAATAGCCACGATCGACGTACTCCTTGGCGATGCGACTCTTCCCGGCTCCCGGGATACCCATCACGACGATCACTTCAGCTGCACCGTCGTCGGGGTCCCGTGACTCCGGGCGCGCCGGCCGTGAGCCGCCAAACGCCCGGTTGAGGGCGGCCCGCTCCTCCGAGCCCAGGGCGAGGCCGGCAGCGCGGGCGGCAGAGCGCGCCGTCTCCGGGCGCCGCGCGCCCGGGATCGCGACGAGCGCCGGGGAGAGCTGGAGCAGCCAGGCGAGCGCGACCTCCGCCGGCGTCGCGCCGCGCGCGTCCGCGACCTCGGCCAGCGGCCCGCGGCTGCGGGCGAGGCTCCCGGCCCGTCGCGGGCCCCCGAGCGGTGAGTGGGCGATCACCGTGATCCCCAGCTCGGTGCACCGCTCGACGATTCCTCCCCGGAGGGCACGATCGTCGTAGACGCTCAACGCGACCTCGACGGCTGCAACCGGAGCGAGCTCGAGCGCCTCATCCAGTTGCCGGCGGTTCACGTTCGACAGACCTACGCGGTGAGCGAGCCCGTCGTCGAGCAGCCGAGCGAGCGCGCGCACCGAGGTTGGCCATGGCGTGCGCGGATCGGGCGAGTGCAGCAGAAACAGATCGATCGCCAGACCATCCAAAGCCGCGAGGCTCGCCTCGCAGTCCGCCACGATCGCCTTCGCACGACCGTCGGGCACCCAGCCGCCGCCGGCCCGGCTCATGCCGCCCTTCGTCACGATGCGCGAGCCATGCACCGCGCCACAGCGCCGGAGCGCCCCAGCGAGCAACCGCTCGTTGCTGCCGAGGTCGCCTTCGCCGCGCCCGTAGGCGTGCGCCGTGTCGAACACAGTGATCGCGGCAGCGGCGGCAGCGGCGACGGTCTCGCCGGCGAGCTCCTCGTCGCTGTGCTCGTCGGTCGACATGCGCATGCAGCCGAGGCCGATGCGCAGCTCCGAGGCGTCAAGCCATCCAGGGCAACTCAGGTCGCACAGCCTAAGCTACGCCCGACGGCCCCGATCACGCTGCACCGGAGGTGACAGATGGCCAATACCCCAACGCCGAAAGAGGGGATCGCGCTCACCCACTTCATCGTCGCGAGCGATGTGGAGCGCTCCCGCCGGTTCTACAGCGAGGTGCTCGGCGGCGAGGTCGTCGGCGAGGGCGAGCCGTCGACGGTGGCCCTCGCCAACAGCTGGATCATCATCAACGTTGGTGGCGGTCCGACCGACGACAAGCCAACGGTCACGCTCGAGACGCCGCTGGATCCCAACCGGGTCAGCAGCTTCCTCAATATCCGCGTCGCCGACATCAACGCCGTCTACGCGGAATGGAGCGCACGCGGAGCCGAATTCCTGACCCCGCCGAAGGAGCACGCGACCGAGTTCCGCTGCTACATCCGGGACCCGGACGGCCATCTGATCGAGGTCGGGGAATCGAAGCGCAGGGCCCAGGACGGTTAGGCGAACCGCCCAAACGCTAGGGGGACTCGGCCAGCTGAGCGGCTGACGAGCGCCGCTTCGGGGCGGGTCCGAGCTCGGCCTGGAGGCCAGCGAGGAGCTTGCGAAGCAACCGGTTGAGCTCTCGCTTCTCGTCGTCGTTGAGGGCGGCGCTGAGCAGCTCACGCTTGCGCCTGCCCGCCAGGGCGACGTAGTCGTCCAGTCGCTGGCGTCCTTCCTCGGTCAGTTCGAGCAGCACACCACGGCGATCGGAGGGGTCGGGCCTCCGCGCGACGAGTCCGGTCCGCTCCATCTTGTCCAGTCGGTTCGTCATCGCGCCCGTGGAGACGACAAGCTCGCGGATCGACTTCGTCACTGGACGGTTGCGCCGCTTCCCCTTGGGACTGAGCTCCAGCGGGCTTGCCGCAATGCCCGGCGCCAGGACGGCAGCTCGAGTTTTGACCGGTCGGCCCTGAACGCCGGAGCGGCCGCCCTCGTACAGGTGCTGGGGAGATTCCAAGAGACGGGCGAGTTCCGAGCCGATTTCGATCCCGTGGTCATGGCGATGGCGATCCGCGCGGCAATCGACGCGGTGCCGCGCCGGCTCGCCAACGACCCCGAGCTCGACGTCGAGCACTTCGGCCGAGAGCTGGCGAACCTGTTCGATCTCGCCACCCGGAAGCCGACCAGCGGCTCGCAAACCCGCAGGCGGTGACCGGGTCGATGGGCTCGGACCTCCGCTCAAGGCGTTCCCGGCTCAGGCCCCGTACGCCCCAACTGCCGGCTCGGGGTTTCGCATGGCTGGGCACCGCCACCTGCGACGATTCGTGTGTGGACATCGCCGCGGCCTTCCAGCCAATCGCCGATGAGCTGAATGAACTGCTCCCGGCCGACGCGACAGTCATCGACGCCCACACGCACCTCGGCAAGGACGAGGACGGCCAGTCGCTGGGGCTCGACGAGTTGATCTCGCTCCTCGACCAGATCGGACCGACGACGCGCGCCTGCACGTTCCCGCTGCACGATCCCGAGCGCGCCCCCAGCTACCGGGTCCCCAACAACCGGGTGTTGCGATGGTCCGAGGAGTCGAACGGGCGGCTGTACCCGTACTGCCGGTTGGACCCTGCCGACGACCCCGTCGGCGAGGCTGAGCGATGCCTGGCCCTGGGCGCCCGTGGGATCAAGCTCCACCCGCGGGCGCAGGCCTTCGGGTTCGGGAACCACGCCGCTGAGTCGATCTGGAAGGTCGCGCAGGAGGCGAGGGTGCCGATCCTCGTCCACGCCGGTCGCGGGATGCCGCCGATGGATCCGCTGGCCGAGCTCGCCCTCCGCTACCCGGACGTCACGCTCGTACTCGCGCACGCGGCGATTGCAGATCAAGGGATGTTCACCTCGCGGCTGGCCAACCATCCAAACGCCGTCTATGACACCTCGACGTTCTCGGTCTTCGACCAGATCGAGCTATTCGCGCGCGTTCCCGCAGAACGGATCGTGTGCGCCTCGGACGTCCCCTACGGTCGGCCCGTCGGCGGGGTTTATGCGGCGCTGCGGATCGCCGCCTATGCCGGGCTCGACGATGCCGAGCGCGCCGCGCTCGTCGGCGGAACGATGGCGGACATCCTCGAGGGCCGGCCGCTCGCTGAGCCCAAGCCGCCGCGGATCCCCGAGATCCGTCCGATCAGCGGACGGCTGGCCCGGATCAACGCCTACGTGATGATGTCGTTCGCTGCCTTCGTCGCCTCCGGCCCCCCGCCCGACGTCACTCGGAGCCTCCCGTTCATCGCCATGGCCCGTGCCGCGTGCCGTGATCCCGACCCCGGCCCGGCGGGCCCGGCGCTCGAACGGATCGATCAGCTGTTGAGCAGCGGCGAGGCGGCGCTCGCCGGCGGTGGCGACCAGGCGCGGCTCGCCCTCGGACTCGTGATGTCCGCCGCGATCGTCGCGGCCACCGAGCCTTTCACCGCGGCCGGCTGACGCCGCTTCCGGGACGCGCCCCCGAGGCTTGACATAAGTTCACGCCTCCACGGCCTCGATCACACCGTAGGGAAACGCGACTTGGCGGACGGCGCGCAGCGCCAGCCCCGAGGCGGACAGCAGCTGACCGTATTCGTCGTTGGTCCGTTCGCGCCCACCCGTGATCACGAGCATGTTGATGTCGCTGAGCAGCGTTGGCAAGGCATCGCTCGGGTCCGCGGGGATCAGCCGCTCGATGATCAGCACCCTGCCTCGCCGGGCCAGTGCCCGACGGCAGTTGCGCAGGATCTCGACCGCCTGAAGGTCGTCCCAGTCGTGGAGGACGTTCGCCAGCAGGTACCGGTCGGCACCCTCCGGAACTCGCTCGAAGAAGTCCCCCGCCAGGACCTCACAACGGTCGGCGATATCGATCGCGTCGAGAACCGCAGTGGCACGGTCCGCCACCGTCGGCATCTCGAAGAGCAACCCACGGAGATGAGCGTGGCTTCGCAGGATCTCGACCAGGAGCGTTCCCTGACCGCCGCCGACGTCGACGACCGTGCGAGCGTCGGTGAAATCGCAGCTATGGGCGACGCCGGGGGCGTACGCCGCGGTCCGTTCGGACATCGCGGCATCGAACGTCGCCGCGTTCTCGGGGTTCTTCGCCAGAAACTCGAACACCTTCTGTCCGCTCGCCAACTCGAAGCCTGGCGTACCGGTCCTGACGGTGTCGAGGATGGGCTCGAACGGCCGTACGCCACCGACAGCTTCCAGGAACGTCGCCCACGAGCGCATGCCGGCTGGGACATCGGTTCGCAGCCGCTGGCCAACCTCGGTCAGGGTGAACACCCGCGGTTCGATCTCGGCGAACACTCCCATCGCCGCGAGCAGTCGTAAGACGCGGTAGAGCGACGGTTCGTGGGTGCTCGTCTCGAGCGCCAACTCCCCCGAGCTGGCCGGACCGTCCGCGAGCAGGTCGGCGATCCCGAGTTCAGCCACGGTGTAGACCGAGCGTGCGACGTGCGTCCCCCAGATCATCGGCAGCAGCGACGCCGCCGCGGCGCGCTCGGAGTCGGTCGCCTGCCTGGCGCTTGTCGGCGCACCGGCGGGGCCATCAGCCGGGGCAAGCGAATCGAGTGTGCTCATCATGGTCTCCTCTCGTTGGAACCGCAGGAGCGTGATTCGCGCCCGTTTCGGCACTGCTACCTCGCGCTTACCGCCGACTTACCGGCGCTCGGATACGCTTGGCATAGACCAACGCCGGTTGCGCGTGCGCCGGCTTGGTGTACAAGAGCGGGTGCACAGTGGAGTTCCAGATCCTCGGTCCTCTGGAGGTCACGCACGGAGGACGATCGGTGGCAGTCGGCGGAGCCCGGAGCCGGGCGGTGCTGGCGATGCTGCTTCTCAACCCCAACCGCCTGGTGTCGGCTGACCGGCTGACGGACGAGCTTTGGCCCGAGCTCGGACAGGAGCGGGCAGCCGCCAACCTCCAGGTCCGCCTGTCCGAGCTGCGCCGGGCATTTCGATCGGTCGGAGAGTCGGAGCGGCTGGCGACCAGGGCTCCCGGCTACGTGCTGCGGGTCGGAGCCGACGAGCTGGACCTCCTGCGCTTCGAGCAGCTCGCCGCCGCCGGGCGAGAGGCGCTCGCGGCCGGCGAGGCGGCCGGCGCCGTTGCACTCCTCGATCAGTCCCTGGCGCTCTGGCGGGGGCCGGCACTGGCCGACCTCGACAATCTCGGCTTCGCCAGCATCGAGGCCGGGCGTCTCGAGGAGGCGCGGCTGGGCGTGCTCGAGTCGAGAGTGGATGCCCAGCTGCACGACGGGCGTCACCGCGAGGTCCTGCCGGAGCTCGAGACGCTGACCACGACGTACCCGCTACGCGAGCGGTTCTGGTTCCACCGCATGCTCGCCCTCTACCGTTCGGGCCGACAGGCCGATGCGCTACGCGCGTATCGCGAGCTGCGCACGATTCTCAACGACCAGGTCGGGATCGAGCCCGGACCCGAGCTGCAGGAGCTCCAGAGCCGGATTCTTCGCCAGGAGGCTGCTCTCGCTCACCGTTCGGCCCGGCGCGCCGGCGGCGAGCACTTCGTCGCTCCGGAGACACGCTATGTCGAGAGCGGTGGCGTCTCGATCGCCTACCAGGTCATCGGTGAGGGGCCGGTGGACATCGTGGCGGTGCCGGGGATCGTCAGTCACCTCGACCTGTGGTGGGAGGACCCGACCGCCAGCCGCTTCTTCCGCCGGCTCGCCTCGCTTGGACGGCTGGTCCTGTTCGACAAGCGCGACACCGGCCTATCGGACAGCGCCCCCGGCGATCTGTCGCTCGAGCAGCGCATGGAGGACGTGATGGCGGTGATGGGCGCCTGCGAGTCCCGGCGCGCGGTGCTGTTCGGCTACTCCGAGGGCGGCCCGATGAGCGTTCTGTTCGCCGCCACATACCCGCACCGAGTTGCCGGCCTGGTCCTCGCCGAGGCCGCGGCCCGCTGGTCCCCGGCACCCGACTATCCGTGTGGAGCCGAGTCGATTGAGATGTTCGCGGCGTTCGAACGGCTCGCCGCGGATGGATGGGGAACTGGCCGCAGCATCGAGTTGTACGCGCCCAGCCGTGCCGGCTCGACCCGCGTCCGTCGAGAGATGGCTCGGTGGGAGCGGATGGCCGCGAGCCCCAGCGCCCTGCTGCGGCTGGTTCGCGTGTGCCGCTCGCTCGACGTCCGCGGCGTGCTGGCGGCGATTCGTGTCCCGACGCTCGTGATCCAGCATGTCGATGACCGGATCACCCCGCCTTGCCATGGCCGCTATCTGGCCTCGCACATACCCGGCGCCCGGTACTTCGAGCAGCCCGGCGAGCACCTCCTGTGGCTTGCCGACACCGACGCGATGTTCGACGAGATCCAGCAGTTCCTATCCGGCTCGGCGCCGCAGGCCGCCCCGGACCGCGTCCTCACGACGATCCTCCGCGAAGAGACCGTCGGAGTAATCGGCGCCGAGGTCATCGCCACTCACATCCAGTCGCACAGGGGCCGCCTGATCGACAGCACCGATGAAGGGCTGCTCGGCGCGTTCGACGGTCCGGGCCGCGCCATCCGGTGCGCGGTGGCCATCCGCGACGCCGCGAGCGCGCTCGGGATCCAGACCCGCGCCGGCGTTCACACCGGCGAGGTTGACATCCTCGACGATCGGGTCACCGGCGTCTCGGTAAACATCGCGGAGCGGATCGCGGCGCTCGCGGGGCCCACCGAGATTCTCGTTTCCCGGACCGTCAAGGAGTTGGTGGTCGGATCCGAGATCGCGTTCGCCGACCGCGGCCGGCACGAGCTCAGCGAGACGACGGACCGCTGGACCCTGTTCGCGGTGACGCACCCGTGAGCGTGGTCGGCCCGGACCGCCACGTGCCGTTCGCGCCGGTCCGGCTGCGGGCGCGTCAATTGAGGTGCAGCTGCCAGTCAGCGGGGACTGCACCGGCCGGACCCGGCACCGGTTGGTCCGCCGGATGGCTGTCGGGCGCGGCCAGGGCCGGGCCGTTCAGGAACTCGTCGGTTCGGTAGTCGTAGAACCAACTCTCTCCCGGTTCGAAGCTCTGCATGATCGGATGGCCGGTGGCGGCTTGGTGAGCGGTGGCGTGTTGGCTCGGGGAGTTGTCGCAGCATCCAATGTGCCCGCACGCGGCGCACCGTCGCAAATGCAGCCACCAGCCCGGTGAAGCGCCGGCAAGACACTCCACGCACCCCGTTCCGCTAGGCGGAACCGACGGGTCGACATCGCTTGGACTCGGGGTCATACAACCACCTCCGATTCAGGCCGATTCCCAGGTTGCGGCAACGAGCAAGACACGGCTAGATCGTACTGAGGCCCCTGGGAGCTTCTAAGGAAGCCACTGGCACCCGGGAACGGGTTTGGCGATCGCTGGGAGGCGCGCGCGGCCCGCGAGCCCCTTGATGCTGCGGAGACCGGGGTGACCCACTTCCGGCTGCGGCCCGGCATGCGTTCTCCGTTCGCGCACCGCCACTTCACCGCCGAGGAGGTGTACGTGATTCTGTCCGGGAGCGGGCGGATCAAGCTCGACGACGAGCTCAGCGACGTGAAGGCACTCGACGCCATCCGCGTAGCCCCCCAGGTGGTCCGCGCGTTCGAGGCCGGGCCCGACGGTCTCGAGTTTCTGGCCTTCGGACCCCACCACCGTGCGGACGGTGAGTCAGTCGACGACCCCTGGGTCAAGTGACCCAGGGGTCCTAGCCGTTACGGTGGCTGGCGTGGAACGTCGTGTCCGCGTCCGCGAGTTGTTGATCGGCGTCGAGGGCCTGGCGTTGCTTCGCCATCTCTACGACGGCCCAGATGACGCGGTTGGTCGGCGGCTTGCCGAGGTCCGCAGCGTCCTTTCCGACGACAGCTTCCTCGCTGAGGCCAAGATCCGGGAAGCTGACCCCCGTGCCGGCTACCGAGCGTGGTCGCAGAGCTATGACGAGCCCGGTAATCCCATCATCGCGATCGAGCAACCGGCGCTTTGGTCGCTCCTGGATCCGGTGCCGCCAGGGCGAGCGCTGGACGCCGCCTGTGGCACCGGCCGCCACGCGGCCCGCCTCGTCGCCCTCGGTCACGAGGTGCTTGGCGTCGATCTCACGCCCGAGATGCTCGACCGGGCGCGGGAGAACGTTCCCGCGGCTTCGTTCATGCAGGGCGACCTCCTCGCGATCCCGGCCACCGACGAGGAGTTCGACCTCGTCGTCTGCGGCCTCGCGCTTTCTCACATTCCCGACCTCGACGCAGTCATTCGTGAGCTGGCTCGCGTCCTACGGCCAGGCGGTCAGATGGTCCTCTCGGTCGTTCACCCGTTTCAGGCCCACCTTGGCTGGCATGCTCGTTTCACCGACGCCGAGGGCGAGCGCCATTTCGTCCGCGAGCACGCCCACAGTCATGGCGATTACCTGCGGGCGTTCCGGGCTGCGGGACTCGACCCGCACGACTGCCGGGAGCCGTCGCTTGGGCCCGATCACGTGAGCGCCATGCGCCGCGTTTATCAGCACGTTCCCGAGGCGGTGAGAGAGGCATACGTCGGACTGCCGGGCGTCCTCGTGTGGAGCACCGGCAAGCCCTGAGCGCACGGTGGCGCTAGGTTGGCTGGCGGCGGTTTGCCAGCTCGAGCCGGGCCGCCTGGAGCTCGTTGAACTCGCGGCTCTCGCGCACGAAGCGAAGGAGCAGCTCGAGTTGCTCGACCGTGTGACGATGGTAGAGCCGTTCCGCGTAGGCGGCGTGCTCGCCGTAGAACGCTGAAATCTCCTGCGCCTGGGGAGCGAGCTCGACGAGCACGCGCCGGCGATCGGCGGGATCGCGCACGCGGCGCGCGTAGCCCGAGCGCTCCAATCGATCGATGGCGGTCGTCATCGCGCCGGTCGAGAGGCCCGTCTCCTCCGCGAGGCGCCCGGCAGTCAGGGGCCCTCTGCGGTGCAACACGTCGACACAGCGCATATCGGTGCGGTTGAGGCCGAGGGTGTCGGCCACCGCCTGGTCGAATCGGGCCGTCGCCTCCTGCGACCGGCGGACCTCGTCGATCAGTTCGTCGTACAGATCTCGCTTTTGTCTTGACAATCGAATCTTTCGAATCTAAAGTGATTCTACGCTCAAGACATTCTACGACCAGACCTCATGGGAGAGCAAATGGAAGCAGCGATCGAGGCCTCAGACCTTAAGAAGACCTACCCGCCGGCCGTGACGGCGCTCGACGGAGTCAGCCTACGGGTGGGCTCGGGCACGATCTTCGGGCTGCTTGGCCCCAACGGCGCCGGCAAGTCCACGACCGTGCGGGTCCTGTGCACGCTCACGCGTCCGGACAGCGGCAGCGCGCGCGTCGCCGGGATCGACGTGCTCCGCGATCCGGTTGGCGCTCGCCGGGCGATCGGCGTCGTCGGACAGAAGCATGGGGCCGCTCCGGAGGCGACCGGACGCGAGAACCTAGTGCTTCAGGGCGAGTTCTACGCGATAACGGGCCGCGACCTGAAACAGCGCGTGACGGAAGCCCTCCAGCGCTTCGACCTTACCGAGGCCGCGGACAGGCAGGCGAGCACGTACTCGGGGGGGATGCAGCGCCGGCTGGACATTGCCATGGGCCTCCTCCATCGACCGAGGGTGTTGTTCCTGGATGAGCCGACGACCGGCCTTGACCCCGAGGCCCGGGTGGAGATGTGGCGCGAGATCGAGCGACTCGCGCGCGACGAGGGCATGACGATCCTGCTCACGACGCATTACATGGAGGAGGCCGACAGGCTCGCCTCTCGCCTGGCGATCATCGATCGCGGCCGGGTCGTGACTCAGGGTCAGCCCGAGGAGCTGAAGGGCGAGCTCGAGGGCGACACGATCCTCGTCGGGCTGGCAGAGACCGAGGACACTGCCGCCTACGCCGCGCTCGGACGGGTCGACGGGTTGAGCGCGATCACGCTCGACGGCACGACACTGCGAGCGCAGGCGCGGGACGGCAGCGCGGCCATCCCTGCCGTTCTGGCCGCGCTCCAGACCAACGGAGTCCGGGCCGCCTCGGTCACGGTGGCCCGGCCAACGCTCGACGACGTGTACCTGCGCCACGCGGGCCGCGCGCTCCGTCAAACCGACAACGAACTCGAGGAGGTCGCGGCATGATCGCGGTAAGGCAAAGCTGGCAGGTTTATCTGCGAGGGCTTCGTGTGCTCAGGCGACAGCCGGCCTACCTCGGAATGACCCTGTTTCAGCCGATCATCTGGCTGCTGCTGTTCGGTGCACTCTTCAAGTCGGTCACCAAGATCCCGGGCTTCCATGGCACCTACATCAACTTCCTCACCCCCGGAGTCGTCGTGATGCTCGCTGTGTTCTCGGCGGGCTGGACCGGGATGGGGTTCGTCGAGGACATCAACGACGGAGTCACGGACCGGATGCTGGCTTCGCCGGTGTGGCGCGGGGCACTCAATGCCGGGACGGTCGCGTACGGCGCGTTCACGGTCGTGGTCCAGACCGCCCTGATCGTGCTGATCGCCCTTGCGCTCGGTGCCCACTTCACGGGGGGCATCGGCGGCGTGCTGTTGCTGATCCTGATCGCAGCCTTGCTGGGTGCGGTGTTCGCCTCGCTGTCAAACGCCGTCGGGTTGCTGGCCCGGCAGCGGGAGACCGTGATCGGTGCGGTCACATTCGTGCAGCTTCCGCTCACCTTCCTCTCGGTGGCGTTGATGCAGCGCAGCCTGCTTCCCCACTGGATCAGGACGGTCGCGTCTTACAACCCCGTCAACTGGGCGGTCGAGGCCTCTCGCTCGGCGGCAATGGAAAAGATCGACTGGAGCCTTGTCCTCACCCGGATCGGGTTGCTCACGGCGCTGCTCCTAGTGTCCGCGTTCCTGGCCACCCGTGCGTTTGACAAATACCAGCGATCGCTGTGATTACGTCAGACGCACAGCCGGCCTGTGATCGTCTCGGTGAACGCTGCTGTGGTCAGGTTCTCCTGGCCGGCCAGGATCACCGTGCCGCTGACTGCGCGTAGAGCCCGCGGTTACGGCCCTTCGCCGTTAAGCGGGGCGTGCCCCAGCCGCTCGAGCACGCGCTCGAACACGTCATGGGGCTGGGCGCCCGGAATCAGCAACCGCTGATCGATCACCCACGCGGGGACGCCGCCCGCACCGACGTCCAACGCGGCGCGGGTCTGTGCCTCGATCCGGTCCAGGTAGCGCCCGTCCCGGAGGACATCGACGATCTCCGTCTCGTCGAGCCCGACCGCAGCCCCCTCCTCCGCCAGCACCCGCTCGTCGCCGATGTCCCGGCCTCTCGCCCAGTAGGCGTTGAACAGGCGAGGGTGCAGCTCATCGAATGCGCCGCGATCCCGCGCCAGCTCCCCGAGCATCAGCGCGCCGCGCGAATTGGGGACCTTCTCGAGCGGCTCGGCGTGCGGCAGCCCCGCCTCCTCGAACATCGCTCGCCGGCGATCGGCCAGACCTCCGCCGTAGCGACGCTCGAGCTCCGCCCGGGCGATGCCCTCTGGCGGGTACTCGGGATGGAGGTCAAACGGTCTCCACTCGATCCGCGCGCCGAACCGGCGCTCAAGCCATGCCGCCCGCTCCAGGCCGACGTAGCAGAACGGTCATATGTAGTCGCTCCATACCGTTATCCGCGGCTCGCCGTCGACTGCCTCGGCCATGGCCGACACTCTAGTGACCGAGCGGCACGCGGACCTCTGGCGGCTCCCGCGCCGTACACATCACGTGCGCACTGCTCGAGCACTGGCGGTCGCGATTGCGGTCGGCGTCGGCACCCTTATGCTGGGTTCCTCCACCGGCGACGCGACGGGCACGTGCGCGACCCGCCTCTCCTGTACTCGCCAGCTCCTCCCGGCGCCGATCACCATCACGACCGGCCGCGTCGGCTTCCGGCTCGCGCGGGACGGCGCCATCCGTCGTGTCACGGCGACCACGAGTCCGTTTCCCCCCGGCGTGACCTGGTTCCCGGCCACCGGCACGTGGTACATGATCGAGCACGGCCGCCTGGTGGTCGGCCTCGGGCGCAGGCGCCTGTGGCACTCACAAGAGAAGTTCACGTCTAGATTCACGCTCGGCGTCATCATCGCCAACTCCCGTCGTGTGGCCTTTCAGCACGACCGCCAGCTCTACCTCGCGCCGCTGGGAGGCGCCGAACGGCCTGTCGCCGACCGGGAGATGCCGCTCGGGTGGACCCCCGGCGGGCTCTACACGTACGCCTATCAGGGTCGGCGGCTGCTGCTACGGAGCGACAGTGGCGCGCTGGTCAAGGTGATCGCGCGGCGACCGCTGGGCTCCGATTACTACGCCGCGGACGGTCGTTTGTACTTCATCGACCGGGGCGTTTTGATGAGCGCGGAGGGGGCGCGCACGCGGCGACTCGCGTCGCTGAGCCGCCTCGGCATGTCAACGGATTCGTGGTTGCAGCCGGTAGGCGCGATGGCCGAACTTGAGGACAGTCGTGGTCTGGTGGTCGTCCGCGCCAACGGCTCGGTGTTCGCACGGACGCCGCTGCCGCGCGCCCGCGGCGTCGTCGAGAACATCTCCAGCTCGCTCGTTACGGGGCCCGACGCGAGCGCGGTCGCATTCACCGCCGCGGCCGGCCAGCAAGCCGAGACCCCCACCCACCCCTGGGGCGTTCATGGCACCGAAACCCTTTATCTGCTCCGCCCCGGGGAGCGCGTCGCGACGCCCCTCTTTCGCCAGCACGTCGAGTTCAGGCCGTGCGAGCGGGGAGCCAACGTCACGTGGCACGGCAGGTGGCTGCTCTACACCAATTCCGAGGGCAACATCGCCGTGATCGACAGCATCGGCGCTCACCGCGGGACTCAACTCAGCGGGCTGGCCAGACGACTACTCCACCCCGACGACGGCTTCTCCGCCTACTGGGGTGGGCAGCCGTCCGGGTGGTGGTAAGAGCGACTCGAGCACGACGCGGCATCCCCGCGCCGGGGCCGAAGTGACGTTCCGCAGCTTGGATCGCTCGCGTCGGGGGCTGGCCGTTCGCAGCCGGGCGCGTTCGAGGATGGTCTGGATGATCACCCGCATTTCGAACTGCGCGAACGCCGCGCCGATGCAGCGGCGCACGCCACCGCCGAACGGGATCCAGGCGTATGGCTCCGGAGTGCGCTCCAGGAACCGTTCGGGGCGGAACTCGTCGGGCTGCGGATAGAGGTCCTCGCGGAAGTGAATTGCCGTGATGGCGGGCATCAGCAGCGCGCCCGCCGGGATGCGATAGCCACCGAGTTCGATCTCGGTAGTCAGCTTGCGCCCAACGTCAGTCACGACCGGGCGCATGCGGAGCGTCTCCTTGATCGTGGCCTCGAGATACTCGTCTCCCTCGGCCAGCGACTGGGTGAGGCGGTCGAGTACCCGCGGCGTCCGCAGCAGCCGCTCGAACGCCCAGGCCACCGCCGTCGCGGTGGTCTCGTGGCCGGCCGCGAGCACCGTCACCAGCTCGTCACGAAGCTCCTGCTGGCTGAGCGGCTCGCCGGCTTCGTCGGTGGCGCACAGCAGCAGCGACAGGACGTCGTGGCGCTCGGCGAGGTCGGCCTGCGCGCGCCGCCGCTCGATCTCCTCGTAGAGGAAACCGTCGAGCGCCTCTCTGGACCGTTTGAATCGCACCCACGGGCTGAGCGGCCCCAGGTCGCGCCGGGCGAGCGGGAACATGCTGATCGGGTGGGCGCGGTTCGCGAACTCCTTGACCAGTGTCCGCGCTCGTTCGAAACGGTCCTGCTCGCGCACACCGAACACCGCCCGCAGGATCACCTCGAGCGTGATCGTCCGCGTGTGATCGTGCAACGAGAACGCCTCGCCGAGGGGCCAGCCCGCGATGTCCTGCTCGGTAATCGAGCGAATCGCGGCTTCCCATCGCTTTACGTTCTTTCCGTGGAACGGCTCGAGCAGCAGCTTGCGCTGGCGCATGTGTGGTTCCTCGTCGAGCGTCAGCACGGAGTTACTGCCAACCGTCGGCTCGAGCACCGGCTTGCTCGACTCACCGGCGTGGAACGTGGCGGCGTCGCCGGTGAACACCTGGCGAACCAGCTCGGGGTCCGCGATGCTGACGATCAGCCCGAAGCCCGGGAACCGCGGCCTGGTCACCGCCCCGTAACGGCCGGCGAACCATCTGATGTAGCCGATCGGGTCGACTGCGTAGCCCACACCGTTGACGATCGCTGGCACTCGCGACCCCGGTAGATCCCGGACCTGCACACACCCGAAGCTACCACCCTGCGCCAGTGCCGTCCGGAGGCCAGCGGCCCGGTGCTACCCCTGGTGTTGTTAGCGCGGGAAGGTGACGCGCGGGTCCCTCCGCCGCGTTCCGCGTGGTGGTGCGTCGCGACGGGTGCCGGCTGACAGCTCTTGTCGGCGGTCGAGACTCGGTCGGTTCGGGCAACGCAACCGCGCCGGACCCGACCTGGGGCCACGGTCGGCGTGGTTCTCTCGGTCCCGACGGTGGACGCGGACCCCCCCGCCTTGGGCGACGAGACTCTGGTGGCGGAGGCGCGGACGTCGCCGTGGACGGCGAAAAACCGATGGCATCAGACACCGCGCTATGTCCCCGCATCGCCGACCAGCGGCGAGCCAGGAACGCGACCAGAGCGACGACTACGACCACAGCGATGACGAGCCCCGCGGGCACGAACACCCACCATACAACGCCGCGCCGTGCGCGATGCCGTTCGGATTTGGTGAGCCGGCGCCGCGGTTACTAAGGGTGTCGGAAACCGGCGGCCCGCTTCAGCAGCCGCGGAACGATCTGGCGATGCGACGGTGCGACCATCGCCCAGAGAGCGCGTGCGATTGGATTTCTGTGCTCGACGAAGGTGGCCAGCAGCAGGGTGTCCCGCTCGCGCTGGAAGACGAGTTCCGCGGGCATGCCGATCCGGGAGCCGGCGGCGAGCAACAACGAGTCGGGATCACTTCGCCGGATCTCCCAACCGAGCACGGCTCGCTCAGCGGCCGCCTGACCAAGCTTCAGGCCGAGGGCGAACCACCCCCGGCGGAGGGCTCTTTGCGTGGAGATCGGAGTGTTCTCGAGGGTCGCTCGCGCCCATTGCTCGGCGGTCCTGCTGTCAGCCGGATCCATCCGCAGGAGGAAACCGTCCGCGTAGTCGACCCGGGACAGCGTGCTCACGGCTCGCGCGGCGGGCGGTATGGAGACCTGGCGCACCGTTGGCGGCTCGTCGGCGCGTGGGCGCTTCTCGATCCCTGGCGCAGAGGCGACCATCAGAGATGCGCGCCCGCCGGCGCCATGCGGCTCGAGCGCCTCCGCCAGCTCGCGCCGATCTGTCGCATCATCGCCGGGTAGACAATCCGGTGGCGGAACGGCCTGATGGCCGCCATGTAGGCGGTCCCGAGCGCTCCGTTTGGTTTCACGTAGACCGCCATCTGGCCGCGGTAGCCGCCTGTGTCGTTCGGAACCCAGCCGACGTGCATGACGCCGTGAACGGTCTGGTTGGCGAGCTCCGCTGCCCACTCGTTCGTGAGCAGATAGAGCGAGGTGAACGGCAGCTTGTCGAACTCGGGTGTCGGCGGATCGCGCAGATCAGCCGACAACCGGTCGCGGAGCGTGGCCACCCTGGCCCCAACCCCGGCTTCTGGGCGGTCCCAGTCAAGTATCGCTCCCACCTTCCATCGGATCGCCCACAGCATCCGGGCGGCCTGGGAGGACCCTCGCGACGGGTCGGCCGAAGCCAGCAGGTCCACGAGGTCACGGAAGTCGTCGGGCCCGCCTGGTGTCGGGAGCGCCCACACGTCCTCGAGTTGGAAGTCGCGAGTGAGCTCGTGGATCCGCCACGGGGACGACGTGTGCGCAGAGTGCGGGAGCAACATCAGCGTGCCTCGATCCATACGGTACCGTATGGATCCAGAGTAGTCACCTCTCCGAGCGGTGTCAACCTACTTGGGAGACGATTCGAGACAGCTATGGCCCTCACCCGCACGCCGCGAAGCAGATGGATCGACGAGGGACTGCGAGCCCTCGCTGCCGGAGGACCGGACGCGGTCCGGATCGAGACGCTGGCGCGCGCGCTCGGCGTCACCAAGGGCGGGTTCTACTGGCACTTCGAGGACCGCCGGGCGTTATTCGATGAGATGCTCGACGACTGGGAGCGCTTGGGCGTCGATGAGGTGATCGAGCGCCTCGAGGGCGAAGGCGGTGATGCCAGGGCGAGGCTCCGGCGGCTGTTCGCGCTGGCTTCCACCAGCGGCGATCTACTGAGGATTGACCTCGCCGTACGTGATTGGGCCCGGCGCGAGCCAGACGTCGCCGAACGCGTGCGACGCGTCGATAACCGGCGGATGGATTACCTGCGCTCGCTGTTCGGCGCGTTCTGCCCGGACGAGGACGATGTTGAGGCCCGCAGCATGATGACTCTGTCCCTGTGGATTGCCCCCCACTTCATCGTCGCCGATCACGGACGGCGCAGCCGCGCGGAGGTGCTCGAGCTGGCGCTCAGACGGCTCGAGGCCGCTACTTGAGCAGCTCGACGGTGAGCGATGAGGGAGCAGCCGCGGAGCGGTTGACGGTAGCTCGGTCAATCGCATCTTGCCTTCAACCGCCGCGCAGCGCGCCACCGTCGACGGCCAGCGCGGCGCCGGTGATGTACGCGGCCCGCTCCGAGCACAGGAACGCCGCCGCCCACGCCATCTCCTCGGGGCGGCCAATCCGGCCGGCGGGGACGGTCGCGGCGGCACCCGCCTCGGCCGCCTCCATCGATCCGGCCAGCGACGCCAATCGCTCGGTGGCGATCGTCCCGGTCAGGAGCGTGTTGATCGTGACGCCGTCCTTCGCCACCTCGCGGGCCAGCGTCCGGTACGCCGCCAGCGCGGCCGACCGCTCGGCGTTGGACAGGATCAGCGGCTGGATCGGCTCGCGCACCGAGGTGGAGGCAATCCCGACGACTCGGCCCCAGCGCCGCTCCCGCATTCCGGGCAGCACGAGCCGGAGCAGCGTCATCGGAGCCAGAACGAGCGTGCGGTGAGCCCGCTCCCATTGCTCGGTGGTGAGTGCGAGCGGGTCGGGGTTGGCGGGAGGGCCGCCCGTGTTGGTGACCAGGATGTCCACCTGTCCAACCTCGTCTGCGATCCGACAGATCAGGTCGGGAGCCCCGTCGAGGTCGACGCTGTCCCAGGCGTGGCCGGCGGCGGCGCCGATCTCGGCGGCCACTTGAGCAGTCTTGGCCGCGTCGCGCGCGGTGATGACCACTTGCGCGCCCTCCGCCACCAGAACCTCCGCCACGGCGCGGCCGATGCCCTGACTGGCACCTCCCACCAGCGCCACCCGTCCTCTGATCCCGAGATCCATGATTCAGCCGGCTGCAGGCGGGGCCAGGACACCTACCGTGTGGAAGTTGTTCCTCTGCACGGACGCTGGCACCCTAGCTGCGCAGGATCGCGAAGTCCAACGCGCATCCCGCGCCGTGATCAGTCACCGACCGGCCCGCTGACGTGCACCGGGTTGCCGTCTGGATCCTCGACATAGGCAACGCGCTCGCCCCACACCTGGTCGGCCGGCTCCGAGAGCACGCGGACGGGGAAGTCAGAACGGATCAGGCCGATCTTTCGCCGCCGACGCGAAGGGCCACAATATCCGGGCTCATCAGGGTCCGGGAAGCTGAAGATCTCATCGAAGCCCAGCAGCAGTTGCGGACCGTGAGCTTGACCGACCGCGATCCGAAGGCCTTGTCGACAAATCACGATTTGCGTCAACGAGCCGCTCGGCATAAGCTCGCGGCAGGTTTTGCGACTGGTTGCTCTACTGGCGAGGGTGGTTAGGTGGCCGGTCTGCTCGGCCCCGTGAGGGAGCCTGGCCACAGCCTCCGCCGCCTTCTCGATTCCGGCGAGATGGTGCTGGCGCCGGGTTGCTACGACGCCCTCGGCGCTCGGTTGGTCGAGGAAGCCGGCTTCGCGGCGGCGTACATGACCGGCTTTGGCAGCGCCGCGTCGCGGCTTGGCCGGCCCGACGTCGGCTTGATGACGCTGCCCGAGATGGCCGACAACGCTCGACGGATCGCCGGCGCCGTCGATATTCCCGTGATCGCCGACGCCGACACCGGCTATGGCAATCCCATCAATGTCATCCGCACGGTCCACGAGTACGAGGCCGCCGGCGTCGCGGCCATCCACATCGAAGACCAGGTCATGCCGAAGAAGTGCGGGCACATGGAAGGCAAGCAGCTCATCCCGATCGGCGAAATGGTCGCCAAGGTGGCCGCCGCCGTCGCGGCGCGGCGCTCCCCGGAGTTCCTGATCATCGCGCGGACCGACGCGCGAGCGGTGGAGGGATTGGAGGGCGCCCTCGAGCGGGCTCGCCGCTATCGGGAGGCGGGCGCCGACGCGCTGTTCGTCGAGGCTCCGCAATCAACCGCGGAGATCGAGACGATCGCGGGGGCCTTCGCCGACGTGCCGCTGCTGTTCAACTACGCCGAGGGCGGGAAGACGCCGCCGGTCACCAATCAGTTCCTGCGCGAGCTCGGCTTCAGTCTGGTCATCTTCCCGATCAGCACACTGCTCGCGGCGACGGCGGCGATGCGGTCCGTGCTCAACGAAATCAGGGCGAAGGGGTCCCCGATCGACGCGCTCCCTTCGATGCTGCGCTTCGAGGAGTTCCTCGAGTTCATCGGCATCTCCGAGATCCGCGAGCTGGAGCAGCGCTTCGCGGACAGCGGCAACTAGATCCAGCGGAAGGAGTTGTAGTGACCAACGTGTTCGAGAAGGCGAGTGTTACCAGCGACCTGGCGCAGCGGATGATGGCGGGCGCGCAGGCGAAAGCGGTGGAGCTGGGCGTCCCGATGGTGATCGCCGTGTGCGACGAGTCCGGCGTGCTGAAGGCCTTCAGCCGCATGGACGGCGCGGCGCTACTCAGCGTCCAGATCGCACAGGACAAGGCATATACGGCCATCGGCTTCGGCATGCCCACCGATGGCTGGCACGACTTCATCAAGGACGATCCCCCGCTCGCGTCTGGCGCCGTCGGCGGCATCGACCGGCTTGTGATCTTCGGTGGCGGCTACCCGATCAAGGTCGACGACCGCATCGTCGGCGCGATCGGCGTGAGCGGCGGTCACTACACCCAGGACATGGAGGTTGCCCAGGCGGGCCTGGCCGTTCTCGGCTGACGCCGGCGGGCCTCGCCCTTCTCGGTGTGATGCCGGCCAGGGCCCAGGCTGCCTGCGGTCAGCTCGTACGGCCAAACCGCTGACCGCCGTCTGGCGCTCCGTGTAGAAACTAAGCCCAGGGAAGACGGTCCCAGTACGCGGGTCGACCTCGCTCTGGCCGCTCGAACGGCGAGTACGCCTGCTCTGGATCGGGCGTCGCCACGTCCACGCTCGCGCCGTAGCGCTCGGCGAGTTCCGACACCGGGTAGAGCACCTGCTTGTCCTCCGCCCGCGCGCCGGTCATCAGGACCACGCATGGCCCCTCGCCGACGCCGACGAAGACGTGCTCGGTACCGGCCGGACAGTGGACGAAGTCCCACGGCCGCAGCAGTCTTTCCGTACCCTCGACCAGCAGCCGGCACTCGCCGGACAGCACGAGGAACGCCTCCTGCTGAGACTCGGCGTGGTAGAGGCAATTGGGCTGACCCGGCTCCATCACCGCGATGTTGATGCCGAGCTGGGGGAACCGGGACTTCTCACCCTCGAACTCGCATCCCGACCCGAACGTCTCCGAGATCAACCAGTCGGCGTCGCGCACGTTCACGACGAACCAGCCCTCCCCGGCCGGCGCCTGGCCGGAGCCCGAATCTTCGAGCGGCGCCTCGGGCATGGCGTGACTTTACCGGCTGGGGCATCTAGAGATAATCGAGGTGGACGCCGTCGATCGACCAGATGGCGCCTGGGGTCACCGCCGCACGCCGCCGGCAGCGCGGTGAAGTAATGGAATGACCGAGGCAGTAATGCAGCGCCTCGATCGCGTGCCCGATCGGCGCCGCGTAGAAGAGTATCTCGCGCGCGCGAGGGGATGGTCAACATCTTCGCCGCGGCCCCGGGGTGCTCAGAGCTCCTCGATCGCGATCCGGCGTGGAAGTCGACGCCCGTGACGGCGATGATCTGCCGCGACCTGCAGACCGTGCCCGAGGTGCCGTTGCCGGCCGGGCTGACGTTGCGAGTGGTGCGGCGGCGCGCCGACGACCCGCCCGACGGCGTTCCCTCCGAGATGCGGCCGCCGGCGCTACGCGGGCCTGCCTCGACGCGACCGACGCCGGGCTGTCGATCTACAGGCGGCTCGGGTTCGAGCCCGTAACACCGACGACGCACTTCTTCCGCTCCGGGGCAAGGCGCCAGCGTGAGACATAAGCCGTTCGCCGGTGAGCACCTCGGTCGGTGTGGTTTGACAATCCGCTACGGTCAGCCTATGCTTACCGTTCGTGGAGACTTACCGATCTGATGCGTGGACTGCGCTCGGCGATCCGACGCGGAAGGCGATCTTCGAGCTGTTGGCCGATCGCCCGCGTGCCGTCGGCGAGCTCGCCGGCGAGTTGCCGGTGAGTCGCCCGGCGGTCTCACAGCACCTCAAGGTGCTCAAGGCCGCTGGGCTCGTCGTCGACCGGCCCGTCGGCACCCGCCGCATCTACCGCGTCGAGCCTGACGGCCTCGCCGCGCTTCGGGCCGATCTCGAGCGGTTCTGGGGCAAGGCCCTGGCCGCCTACAAGCTGGCCGTCGAGCAACCAACCAAGGGGAACGAATGAGCACCCACACCCAGACCACGGCCACGAGCGTCCGCACCGCAATCGTGGTCGAGGCGCCGATCGAGCGAGCATTCCGCGTCTTCACCGAGGACTTTGACCGCGTCAAGCCGCGCGAGCACAACATACTCGGGGTCGAGATTGCCGAGACGGTGCTCGAACCCCGCGCCGGCGGGCGGGTCTATGACCGCGGCGTCGACGGCAACGAGTGTCAGTGGGCGCGGGTGCTGGTGTTCGAGCCGCCAAATCGCGTGGTGTTCAGCTGGGACATAAGCCCGCAATGGCAGATTGAGTCGGACCTCGAGAGGACCAGCGAGGTCGAGGTGCGCTTCATCGCCGAGTCAGCCGAACGCACCCGCGTCGAGCTCGAGCATCGCCATCTCGACCGCCACGGCGAAGGCTGGGAGAGCGCGCGCGGCGCCGTCGGCGGCGACGGCGGCTGGCCACTGTACCTCCAGCGGTTCGGAGGACTGATCGCGGACGACGCCTAACGCCGGGCTACTCGGGTCCAGATGCTATGTCTGGACGGCGAAGACCTGCCACGTTCCGGGGATGCCCTTGAGCTGGTGCTCTCCTCGGTCGGCGAGGCTCTGGTCGGAGCCGACGATCAGGTCCCGGACGGTGCTGCTAACCAGCACCTCGCCCGGGCCGGCGAGGCTGCTGATGCGCGCAGCGATGTGAACGGCGAGGCCCCCAATGTCGTCGTCGGCGAGGAGCTCCAGTTCGCCGGTGTGCAGACCGGCGCGAACGTCCAGGCCGAGATCACAGACACTGTCACGAATACCAATCGCGCTGCTGATCGCGCGGCTCGGGCCGTCGAACGTGGCGAGCATCCCATCGCCGAGCGACTTGACGAGCCGCCCCCGGTGGCGCTCGACTTCCCCGCGCACGAGCGCGTCGTGACGTTCGAGCAGACTGCGCCACCCAGTATCTCCCAGCTCGGCGGCACGGTCGGTTGAGCCGACGATGTCGGTGAAGAGCACGGTTGCCAGCACGCGGTCGCTGAGAACCGGCCGTCGTACACCTGTCAAGAACTGCTCGATCTCATCCGCGGTCTGGCCACGTACTGCGACCTGGACGTATCGTGCGCCCGGGATGTGGTCCGCCGCATAGAGCGAGTGGCGATCGTCGACGAATGCGTCGTTAGCTCGGTGCAACACCAGCGTCGAACACTGCACGCTGGAAAGCGCGTCGCGCACATCCAGTTCGCCCACCATCGCCAGCGACGCGGCGGCGGCATCCGGAGTCATCGATAGACGCCGGTGGCGCGCAAGTAGACGTCGCCGCTGCTCGTCCGAACCCGCGAACCTGCCCCATGGCTGCTGCGGTGAACTGGTACCCCAATGCTCAACGACCGCCTGAACCATCGCGGCGCGCTCCTCGACGCTCTGCGCCCACTCATAGCCCGGGCCGCGAATCACCCGCGGCGTCGGCGTGATCAGCACCAGCGCGCGAACGAGATCGGGATGCGAGGCCGCGAAGAGGACCGCCAGGGCGCAGCCCTCGGCAATCGAGATCAGCGCTGGCTGGTCAGAGCCAGCGGCCCCGAGCACCGCACGAACATCATCGATCTGCTCCTCCAGCGGCGTGGCCCCAGCGATCCCGCCGGACATGCCGGCGCCACGTCGATCGAACTGAATCAGCCGGGCGAACGAGGCCAGCCGCGTGAGAAAGCGCGCCGACGGCGGCAGCTCCCAATCGAGCTCAATGTTCGAGAACCAGCTGGGCACGACCAACACATCGAGCGGCCCCTCACCGGCCACCTGGTAAGCAATCTGCACATCGCCACTACGCGCGTACCGCGTGACCACCTCCATCACGGATGCATCGTATGCCCGCGGCCACCCGAGCATCCTCGCCAACGACACCACAGGCCACGGACCCGGCTCGTTCCACAGCGGGCGAGACGCGACCTCGGTCGGAGACCGATGACTTCCCCGCTCCGCGCGAGAAGCGCCAGCGCCCGGAGCGCCGGAGGCTAGTTGCGGCCGAGAAGGACGGCACGCCCGGGCCGGTAGGTGAGCCCTCCGCTTCGCCGCTAGTTGCACAGCATCTAATTAGGAGACCACGCTTAAGCGATCGAGGCTTGTTGAGCGGTTTAGGTCGACCCAGCTTGTGTCGATACACCATGAGCCGTTGCGATGGGTCAAAACGTAGCGTCTGCACCGACGTCGCTTTCCCGCCCAGGTTTTCGGTTGCCTCCAGGCCGGCGCGGGAAGCGGCGTCCGGGCACCCAACGCCAGGGCCTGCTGGAGGTAACAGGGAGGTGCCGAGCATCTTCGCCGAGTTCTCCGTAGCCCGATTTGGCGGCCCCACAAACCGGTTTCACCGGGAGGGCCCTAGAGCGAGTCAAGGCCGGAAACGCAACTCTCAGCAGACCGACCGCGACTAGCGTCTGCGGTAGTTCCTCGATGAGGCTGCAACTGGCAAGTTGGTTCGGCCCCGGTAGGCTGGGCTGCACACCAGCGACAGGAGAGCGAGATGCCACCGGACGAGGGCGCCGAGCTGCGAGATGCGCTTAAGGCGTTGCAGGACGCGCGCAAAGCGGGTGACGCTCATCGCGCCGAGAGTCTTCTCGAACGTGCTCTGCTGACGACGTCGGCCGCTGGCGTCGACACGGACGCCGAGACGGTCGCTGCCGCCGTCAGGCTGCTTCGAGCGGCTGACGACAGCGGCACGACTCGCCTCGAAGTTCGTGACCAGGGAATGACCCACCGTCGGTGGTTCGAGGTCGACGCGAACGGGGAAACGAAATGGGGCGACCGGTGATCGACCGGCACCTGATACGAGGGCTCTCGGGCTGCCGTGGCGGTGAGCGCCGATCTCAGACGCGAGTTTGCCCGTGCGGGTCTCCCTCGGCGGCGGGCGACGTCAACCTCAGTCGTGCTCGCGTCCGTTCAGTCCATGATGAGGCCGACCGTTGACCGACGGCGGGTCGAGGTCGCCGCGTCCGGTAGCTGTGCCGGCTGCCGTGAGCTGAGGTGACTCTGCCGGTCGGTTCGGCATGCCAGCTGCAGCGTATGCGTCTGGCTCGTCGAGCGTCTCGTGTTTGAGCAGCGCTTGGGCCAGGGTCCGAAGTTGCTCTCGGTGCGCGGTCAGCAAGGCGGTCACGTCCTGGTGGGTGGTGTCGATCAGCTGTCGCACTGTCTCGTCGACGATGCGCTGAGTGGCCTCCGAGGTCTCGCCTGAGCCTGTCAGAAATGGCCCGCGTGCTTCGGCGGGCAGGACCGTGACGAAGCCGATCGCTTCACTCATTCCCCACCGACCGACCATCTGCCGCGCGATCGCGGTGACTTGCTCGATGTCGGACTCGGCTCCGGTGGTGATCGTCTCGTAGACGAGCTCCTCCGCGACGCGACCCCCGAGCGCGACCTTGATCTTGCCGAGCAGGTCCTCGCGCGTATAGGACACCTGGTCGTCGTCGGGGGCGGACAGGGTGACGCCGAGCGCCGCGCCGCGGGGGATGATCGATACCTTGCGCACGGGGTCGGCGCCCGGTGTGAGCATTCCCACGAGCGCGTGGCCGGCCTCGTGGTAGGCGGTCCGCTCGCGGTCGCTTGCCGACAGCACGATCCCGCGTGGGGCGCCGAGCAGAATCTTCTCGAGCGAGTCGGTGAAGTCGGCCGTCTGGACGGTGTGGTGGTTGCGCCGCGCGGCGAGCAGCGCTGCCTCGTTGGCGAGATTGGCCAGGTCGGCGCCGACCATGCCCGGGGTGGTCGCCGCGAGCGCCTCGAGATCGACGCCGGCGGCCAGCGGGATCGAACGGGTGTGAACCTCGAGGATCTGGCGCCTGCCGAGCCGGTCGGGGCGCTGCACGGCAACGCGACGGTCAAAGCGGCCCGGGCGCAGCAATGCTGAGTCGAGGATCTCTGGCCGGTTGGTCGCCGCAAGCACGACCACGGCCTCGATCGATTCGAATCCGTCCAGCTCCGTCAGGATCTGATTCAGCGTCTGCTCGCGCTCGTCGTTCGAGCCGCTGAACGCGACCGATCCCTGGCGCGAGCGTCCGATCGCGTCGAGCTCGTCGATGAAGATGATCGATGGTGCAGCCTCCTTGGCCTTGGTGAACAGATCGCGCACGCGCGAGGCGCCGACGCCGACAATCGCCTCAATGAACTCCGAGGCCGAGATCGAGAAGAACGCCGCGTGCGCCTCGCCCGCGACCGCTCGGGCGAGCAACGTCTTGCCCGTACCGGGCGCTCCGGAGAGCAGTACCCCGTGGGGCATGCGTCCGCCGAGTCGCCCGTAGCGCACGGGGTTGCGCAAGAAGTCAACGATCTCGGTCAGCTCGGACTTGGCCTCGTCGATCCCTGCCACGTCGGCGAATGTCACGCGGATCGTTGCCGGATCGACGCGCCGCGCCTTCGATCGACCGAAGTTTCCAAGTGCGCCCATGCCACCGCCGCTCTTGGCGGCTCGCCGCATGAACAGGATGAGGATCCCGACGATCAGCAGCGTCGGGCCGAACCCCAACAGCAACGACTCGAGCAGAGACGTGGTCTGCACGGTCGATTGCGCGTTGATTTGGACGTCGTGGGCCTGGAGCAGCGCCGTCAGTTCATCGTTGTTCCAGAACGCTGGGACCTGTGTCGCGAACAGCGTCGTCGGCGTGGCCTTCGCGTCGGTGCTGGGATAGCGCACCGCGGCTTTGAACGTGCCCTGGATCGTGTCGCCCTTGGACGCGATCGAGGCGACCTGTCCGGCTTGCACCTCCGACACGAAGTACGGGCTGAACGGCACCTTCACGCGGTGCTGTCCGCTGCGTGAGAGTAGTAGCACCGAGCCTAGATTGAAGGCGAGGAGCAGGAGCGCGATCACCATCAACCCGCGCGAGCGGTGCGGCGCTCGCGTTGGCGGTGGATCCGGCCTCCCACGCCCGTCCGGGGCCGGCGCGACGTGCCAGCCGCGCTCATCGCGCGGCATGGGCCTCCTCGGATCGGCCTCCGGAGTCGCCATCTCAGACGCGCGTCCCAGCTTCACGGTCCGCCAATGGTTCGACGACTCGTCCGCGCGATGGTGTGGTCACGACTCGCGGCGCCCGCGCGGAACCCTCCCCGGTGAAGTCTGCCCGACGCAAGGCGTGTGTCACGCGCATCAGCTCATCCGAACGGTGCGCGTGGCGATCCGCTCGGAGATCGCAGGGGCCCCGCGGCCGCCTCGTCGCTCCAGCGGTCTGCGTCCTGTTGCGCACGGCTGGGTGACGGCTAGGAAACTGGCTGATGCGGCGCTGTGGGGCGGGTGTCAGCGGCTCTGGTACGCGCGCCGCAGACATCACGCACTCGCCGAAGGCAGGACCCAGCCGACGAGTGCGATGTATTGGGCGGCCGCTGCGACGATCACCAGCGCGTGAAAGATCTCGTGGAACCCGAACCACCGCGGCCACGGGTCTGGCCGCTGGCGCGCGTAGACGACCGCGCCCGCGGAGTAGAGCAGGCCGCCGCCAGCGAGCAGGGCCAGCGGCTCCGGCCCGAGCTGCTCAAGCAGTTTGGGCAGTGCGAGAAGCGCCACCCACCCGAGCGCGACGTAGCTCCCCGCGATCACTCGACGAGGGGCTTCGATCCAACCGAGCGAGAACGTGACGCCGGCCGCAGCACCAGTCCACGCGATCCCGAGAATCACCCAAGCAAGCTGCCCGCGAAGCACGATCAGCGCGATCGGCGTGTAACTCGCGGCAATGAACAAGAAGATGATGCTGTGATCGAACCGCTGAAGTACCGCCTTGAAGCGTCCCCGGGCCGGCCATCGGTGGTAGAGCGCGCTGGCACCGAACAGCGCGACCAGGCCGGCACCGTACAACGCCACCCCGACGGTCGCGGGTCCAGCCGGCGCAACCGCGACCGCCCGTAACGCCGCGCCGGCGGCGAGGAAGAACGCCACCGCATGCGAAACTCCGCGCAGCCGCGGCACTCGCACCTCCGCTGTTGCCGCTTCAGTCACCGGCGGCACCCGCCCCGCCGGTGCAAGCGTCCTCATCGCGAATCCCGAGCCTGGGCGTCGTAGTTCGAGTTTCGATGCCCGCGTGGGGAAGCGAGTCCGTCGCGTACAGCACGTCGGCTCGGAGCCTAGAACTGAACAGCTCGCCGACGCTACGAGTACGCGCGACACATCGCGGGCAGCCGGTCGTCACAACCGTCCCCGGCTGTCGCGGCTCGTGACCAGCTGGTCGGCCCATGCTCGGCGTTTGGCTTCGTAGCCGGGCGGGAGCTGTTCGCCAATCGCCTCGAGCACTCGGATCCATCCGAGCGCGTCGGCGTAGTCGCCTCGCCCTGCGGATTCCTGCGCCCACCCTAGGCTTCTCCTCACCGCAGCACGGTGCCGCTCGAGTGGGTCAGCGGGTACTTCGACGAAACTGCTCACGGCTCGGCTCCTGACGCGTTCGGGATGCGCGCTGACCATTGACGTCCACGCTCACGCCGGCCGAGTGTCGGAGCCGGAAAGCACTAGCCCGCCGAGGCTTGAAGCGAGCCTCCTTACAGTCTACTCCTCCTGCGGGGCGTACACGAAAGCCGCCCGGCGCAACCAGGTTTTAGAATAGGCCCGTGCCTCGGGGCACTGACCATCGCGAAACCGAGCAGCTGCGCGTGCTGATCGCCAATGAGCGAAAAGACCGTCTCGCGATTGTTGCCCCGATCGTCGTTGCGCTCGGCCACGAGGTGATCGCGCGAGAGATCGACGTCGAGGACGTCGGACCCGTGACCGCCCGGGAACGACCCGACGTCGCGCTCGTCGGGCTCGGCGAGAGCTCCGAACACGCGCTCTCACTGATCGAGAAGATCGTCCGAGAAGCCGCCTGCCCGGTGATCGTGCTCCTGCACGCACCCGACCCCGAGTTCGTCAAAGAAGCATCGAAGCGAGGCGTTTTTGCGCACATCAGCGACGACGACGTCGAGGACTGGCAAAGCTCGATCGACATCGTGCTACGCCGCTTCGCCGAATACCACGATCTGCGGGGGGCGTTCGGACGTCGCGCCACGATTGAACGGGCCAAAGGCATCCTCATGGAACGCCACGCCATCAACGAGGAAAACGCCTTCGAGATGCTCCGCGAGCACTCCCGCACCGCCAACCGCAAACTGATCGACCTCGCCACAGCGGTCGTCGACGGCCACCGACTCCTCCCCAAACACGCTGGCCGCCCCAAACCGCCCTGACGTTCAGCACCTCAAAGAGCGCCAGTCCGCCGCCGCGAACTCACCTCCGCACAGGCGTTAGACGGCTGGTACTCGCCGGCGCAGCAGGAGCGGATAAGCGTGTGGGTGGCGGGCCTAGGACGCCGCCTGGGGTAAGGCCACGCCGGAGCGCGCCGCCGGGAGGTGGGGCTCGGCAGTAGCCGCGCTAGCCAATCGAGCTCTCCATTTGGAGCTCGATCAATCGGTTCATCTCAACGGCGTACTCCATCGGGAGCTGCTTGATGATCGGCTCGACGAAGCCGTTGACGATCAGCTTCGAGGCCTCGTCCTCGCGGATTCCGTGCGACATCAGATAGAAGAGCTGCTCCTCGCCGACCTTCGAGACCGTCGCCTCGTGACCGACGTTGACATCGTCCTCGCCGATCCGGATCGTTGGGTAGGTGTCTGAGCGCGAGTGCTCGTCGAGCAGCAACGCGTCGCAGACGACCTTGGACCTGGAGCCGTGGGCGCCGTTGGCGATCTCGAGCAGGCCTCGGTAGGACCCGCGGCCGCCGTCCTTACAAATCGATTTGGCGAAGACGTTCGAGGTTGTGTTCGGCGCCGCGTGAATGATCTTCGCGCCCGCGTCCTGGTGCTGGCCGGCGCCTGCGAACGCGATCGACAGGACCTCGCCATGGGCTCGCTCTCCGAGCAGATAGATGCTCGGGTATTTCATCGTTAGCTTGGACCCGAGGTTGCAGTCGACCCACTCGACCGTGGCATCGGCATACGCGATCGCGCGCTTCGTCACCAGGTTGTAGACGTTGGTCGACCAGTTCTGGACAGTCGTGTAACGGATGCGTGCGCCTGGCAGGGCGATCAGCTCCACCACCGCCGAGTGAAGCGAGTCAGAGCTATATGTGGGAGCCGTGCAACCCTCGACGTAGTGCACGTACGAGCCCGGCTCAGCGATGATGAGCGTGCGCTCGAACTGCCCCATGTTCTCGGTGTTGATCCGGAAGTACGCCTGCAGCGGCATCTCGACGTGGACGCCTTCAGGAACGTAAACGAACGATCCGCCGGACCACACCGCGGAGTTCAGCGCCGCAAGCTTGTTGTCGTTAGGCGGGATGACCGTCGCGAAGTACTGACGCAAGATCTCCTCGTGCTCGCGCAGCGCCGTGTCCATGTCCGTGAAGATCACGCCCTGCTTCTCGAGGTCCTCGTGAATCTGGTGATAAACGACCTCTGACTCGTACTGCGCGCCGACCCCGGACAAGAACTTCCGCTCCGCCTCCGGAATGCCTAGATGAGTAGTGCCACGCGGTTATGCGATGTAGCAGGCGAGGCTGCGGCTGGGGCGGCCGAGTTGGTGGTTGAGTGCGACGGCGGCGGCGAGCGCGGCGAACCGGGCGCACAGTCGGACG